>JACDJC010000035.1_pt1 | contig 175762 bp, 176 predicted proteins | sample 7454191 | NCBI WGS metagenome assembly JACDJC01 (sample SAMN14253291, study PRJNA609438) | sludge metagenome | isolation source: sludge after 25d culture with pyrite and EDTA | collected 2018-12-20 | reverse complement strand
GATGCCGGGCGACAACGTGCGCATGACGGTGACGCTGATTGCGCCGATCGCGATGGAGCAGGGCCTGCGCTTTGCCATTCGCGAGGGCGGACGCACCGTCGGCGCCGGCGTCGTCTCGAAGGTCATCGAGTAAAAGGACAGAAAAGAGGACAGGAAAGCCGGAAGCAGACGCGGGACCGGCCTTGGACAAGTTCCGTCCGGGCCGATCCTGCAGCCGATCAGCGGCGCCGAGCGCCGCTTCGCTCTTTGAGAATCGACATGGAAAACCAGAAAATCCGCATTCGCCTGAAGGCTTTCGACTACCGGCTGATCGATCAGTCCGCAGCCGAGATCGTCGATACGGCCAAGCGCACCGGCGCCGTCGTGCGTGGCCCCGTGCCGCTGCCGACGCGCATCGAGCGCTACGACCTGCTGCGCTCGCCGCACGTCAACAAGACGTCGCGCGACCAGTTCGAGATGCGCACGCATCAGCGCCTGATGGACATCGTCGATCCGACCGACAAGACGATCGACGCGCTGACCAAGCTGGACCTCCCGGCTGGCGTCGACGTCAAGATCTACGTGCATCAGGCGGACGGCTGGCGCGGCTGATCGCCCGCTGCCATCGTCTTTGCATGATTTTCAGTCGAATGCTATAATCAACCCCTTTTTCTGGCGCGACGCCTCCGTTTCCCGCGGTCGTCGGCGCCGGAGTATCGTCACCCGGCCAATCGCAGCCGGGATCGGAGAGAACAATGAGCCTTGGCCTTGTGGGGCGCAAGGTCGGCATGATGCGTATCTTCACCGACGACGGCGAATCCGTTCCGGTGACGGTGCTCGACGTGTCCGGCAATCGCGTCAGCCAGATCAAGACCGTCCAGAGGGACGGGTACAGCGCAGTCCAGGTTGCCTGGGGTGTGCGCCGCGCCAGCCGGGTCACCCGGCCCCGCGCCGGTCATTTCGCTCGTGCCGGCGTCGAAGCGGGAGCAGTCGTTCGCGAATTCCCGGTTTCGGCAGAGTCCATCGCCGATCTGCAGCCGGGTGCGGAACTGGCTGTCGGCATGTTTTCGGTTGGTCAGAAAGTCGATGTGCAGGGCACGTCGATCGGCAAGGGTTTTGCCGGGACGATCAAGCGGCACAACTTCGGCTCCGGTCGGGCAACGCACGGCAATTCGCGCTCGCACAACGTGCCGGGCTCGATCGGCATGGCGCAGGATCCGGGCCGTGTCTTTCCGGGCAAGCGCATGGCCGGACACCTCGGTGCAGTCACCTGCACCGTGCAGAACCTGGAAGTTGCGCGCGTCGATGATGCGCGTGGTCTGCTGCTGGTTCGCGGTGCCGTGCCGGGCGCCCGCAATGGCAATATCGTCGTCACGCCGGCCATTCGCACGCGTGCGCCCGGCAAGCGGTCGGGCGGCGGTGCTGCCGGTCAGGCCTGAGGAGCGCGGGCATGGAACTGAAAGTGCTGGACGCGCAGGGTCAGGCGGCGTCGAAGGTCGATGCGCCGGACACCATTTTCGGGCGCGAGTTCAACGAGCCGCTGATTCACCAGGTGGTCACGGCGTACCGCGCCAACGGGCGCAGCGGCAACCGCGCGCAGAAAGACCGTTCGCAGGTGCGCCATTCCACCAAGAAGCCGTGGCGCCAGAAAGGAACCGGTCGCGCACGTGCCGGCTCGACGGCAAGTCCGTTGTGGCGTGGCGGTGGCGTGATCTTTCCGAATTCTCCCGACGAGAACTTCACGCAGAAGATCAACCGGCGCATGTATCGCGCGGCCGTGTGCTCGATCCTGTCGCAGCTTTCACGTGAAGATCGCCTCGCGATCGTCGAGGATTTCTCGGTCGAGGCGCCGAAGACGAAGCTGCTGGCGCAGAAGCTCGACGCGATGGGGCTTGGCACGGGTTCCGGGAGCGTTCTGGTGATCACTGACGGGATTGACGAGAACCTGTATCTGGCGGCGCGCAACCTGCGCCACGTGCTCGTGCTCGAACCGCGGCATGCCGATCCGGTTTCGCTCGTGCAGTACTCGAAGGTGCTGATCACGCGGCCGGCGCTGGAACGGGTGCAGGAGATGCTGGGATGAACAGCGAACGTCTGATGCAGGTGCTGCTGGCGCCGATCATTTCGGAAAAGGCCACGATGCTGGCCGAAAAACGCAATCAGGTTGCGTTTCGCGTGCTGCAGGATGCGACGCGCGAAGAGGTGCGTGCGGCTGTCGAGCTGCTGTTCAAGGTCGAGGTCGAGTCGGTGCAGGTCCTCAACCAGAAGGGCAAGATCAAGCGCTCGGGTCGTTTCCAGGGGCGCCGCCGCAATGTCCGCAAGGCCTATGTCGCACTGAAGGCGGGCCAGGAAATCAACTTTGCAGAGGCCGCGTGATGGCTGTCGTCAAGACCAGACCCACTTCCCCGGGCCGGCGCTCGATGGTGAAGGTCGTTCACCCGGGGCTGTACAAGGGACGTCCGGTAGCGGCGCTGACCGAAAGCCGCAAGCGCAGTTCGGGCCGGAACAACCAGGGGCGCATCACGGTGCGCCATCGGGGCGGTGGCCACAAGGCGCACTACCGGATCATCGATTTCCGGCGCAACAAGGACGGCATTGCTGCCCGCGTCGAGCGCATCGAATACGATCCGAACCGTTCGGCACATCTGGCGCTGCTCTGCTATGCCGACGGCGAGCGCCGGTACATCCTGGCGCCGCGCGGTGTCCAGGTCGGCGCCAGCCTGATGAATGGCGCCGAGGCGCCGATCCGTCCGGGCAACACGCTGCCGATCCGCAATATCCCGGTCGGCACGACCATCCACTGCATCGAGATGCAGCCGGGCAAGGGTGCGCAGATGGTGCGCTCGGCCGGAGGTTCGGCACGCCTGCTGGCGCGCGAAGGCGTCTACGCCTCGGTGCGGCTGCGCTCGGGCGAGATCCGGCGGGTGCACATCGAGTGCCGGGCCACGATCGGTGAGGTCGGCAACGAGGAGCACAGCCTGCGCCAGATCGGCAAGGCCGGTGCGACGCGCTGGCGCGGCATCCGGCCGACCGTGCGCGGCGAGGTGATGAACCCGGTCGATCACCCGCACGGCGGGCGCACGCGTGGCAACCGCCACCCGGTATCGCCCTGGGGAATGCCGACCAAGGGTTACAAGACGCGCAGCAACAAGCGCACCGATTCCATGATCGTGCAGCGGCGCGGCCGCAAGTAACGAGAGAATTCCATGGCACGTTCTGTCAAGAAAGGCCCGTTTGTCGACGGGCATCTGATGAAGAAAATCGACACGGCCCTGGCTGCCAGGGACAAGAAGCCGATCCGCACGTGGTCGCGGCGTTCGACGATCCTGCCGGAATTCATCGGCCTGACGATCGCCGTGCACAACGGCAAGCAGCATGTTCCGGTGTACATCAACGAGAACATGGTCGGGCACAAGCTCGGCGAGTTTGCCCTGACGCGTACGTTCAAGGGACACGCGGCCGACCGCAAGTCGCAGGTTCGTCGATAAGGGGGCCGGGCAATGGAAACGAGAGCGATTCTGCGTGGTGTGCATCTGTCGGCGCAAAAAGGGCGGCTGGTGGCCGACCTGGTGCGTGGCAAGCCGGTCGAGCAGGCCCTGAACGTACTGGCGTTTTCGCCGAAGAAGGCCGCGAAGATCGTGCGCAAGGTGATCGAATCGGCGATTGCCAATGCCGAGCACAATGACGGCGCCGACATCGACGAACTGAAGGTCAAGACGATCCACGTCGAGAAAGGACGGTCGATGCGGCGTTTCGCCGCGCGCGCCAAGGGCCGCGGGGCCCGGATCGAGAAGCAGACCTGCCATATTTTCGTGACCGTGGCGGACCAGTGATGACGGGCTGCAACCGTGCCGCTCCGGTCGCGTATCCGCGATCGGGTGCAAGGCAAGCGGGCCGCGTGGGCTCCTGAGGAAAACAAATGGGACAGAAGATTCATCCGACCGGATTCCGGTTGCCGGTAACGAAGAACTGGTCGTCGCGCTGGTATGCCAGTGGCGACCAGTTCGCGCAGACCCTGCTCGATGACATCAAGGTGCGCGAGTACCTGCGGCGCAAGCTGCGCAACGCGGCGGTGAGTCGCGTGCTCATCGAGCGGCCGGCGCGAAACGCCCGCATCACGATCTACTCGGCGCGTCCGGGTGTGGTCATCGGCAAGAAGGGCGAGGATATCGAGTTGCTCAAGGTCGACCTGCAGCGCCTGATGGCGGTGCCGGTGCACGTCAATATCGAAGAGGTCCGCAAGCCCGAGACCGACGCACAGCTGATCGCCGACTCGATCACGCAGCAGCTCGAGCGCCGCATCATGTTCCGCCGCGCGATGAAGCGCGCGATGCAGAACGCCATGCGCCTGGGCGCGCAGGGCATCAAGATCATGAGCGCCGGGCGTCTGAACGGTATCGAGATCGCCCGTACCGAGTGGTATCGCGAAGGCCGCGTACCGCTGCATACGCTGCGGGCCGATGTCGATTACGGATTTTCCGAAGCGCGCACGACCTACGGCATCATCGGTGTCAAGGTCTGGGTCTACAAGGGCGAGATGCTTGGGCGCGGCGAGGCGCCGGCCGGTACCGAGAAGGATGGTGCGCTCGCGCCGGAACGTGAGGATCGCCGGGGTCGGCGTGCGCCGGGCGGACGTCCTGGTGGCCGCGGAGCGCGGCGCCGGCCCGACGGCGAGGTGCATGCCGGCGAACGGCCGGCGGATGGTGGCGAGGCCCGCAAGGCGCCGGTACGCCGCGTACGCAAGGTCGCCGGGGATACCGCCGAGGGCGGTCCGAAAGGTGATGACGGGGCTGCAGGCCCCAACGAGGAGTGAGCGATGCTGCAGCCTGCTCGACGCAAGTATCGAAAGGAACACAAGGGCCGCAACACGGGGCTGGCCACGCGTGGCGCCACCGTGGCCTTTGGCGATTTCGGCCTGAAAGCGACCGGTCGCGGTCGCATCACGGCGCGCCAGATCGAAGCCGCCCGGCGTGCGATGACACGCCACATCAAGCGTGGTGGCCGGATCTGGATCCGCATCTTCCCCGACAAGCCGATCTCGAAGAAGCCGCTGGAGGTCCGCATGGGCAGCGGCAAGGGAAACCCCGAGTTCTACGTCGCCGAGATCCAGCCGGGGAAAGTGCTCTACGAGATGGATGGGGTGAGCGAGGAACTGGCGCGCGAGGCATTTGCCCTGGCGGCAGCCAAGCTGCCCATGGGCACTGTCTTCGTCACACGCACGATCGGCGGTTGAGCAGCACGAGGACGATGAGATGACGGCCACGGAATTACGCGCCCTGGATCCTGCGGCGCTGAAGAAAGAACTCGATGACCTGCTGCGGGCGCAGTTTTCCCTGCGCATGCAGATTGCCACCCAGCAACTGAACAACACCAGCCAGCTGGCGAAGACCCGCCGGGCCATCGCGCGGGTGCGCACGATCATGACCGAGAAGGCATTGGCACAATGACGAACAGCGAAACTTCCGCCGTGACCACGGCAGCAGAATCCGCCGGAGTGCCGGGCGGTGCCCAGCGGACGCTGATCGGCCGCGTCGTGAGCAACAGGATGCAGAAGACGGTCACCGTACTGGTCGAACGTCGGGTCATGCATCCGGTCTACCGCAAGTACATCGTGCGCAGCACGAAATACCACGCTCATGCGCCCGAGTCCTGCAACGAGGGCGACCTGGTCGAAATCCGCGAGGGTCGTCCGGTCTCGCGCACCAAGTCCTGGTCGGTCGCGCGGATCGTGCGCGCGGCTCCCGTCGTCTGAGGCCGGCGGAACAGGCACTGGCGTCCGCCCGGTCCAGGTTCGGCACGGAACGCACGGGCACGGTCATCGATCTGTCGAACGCGGCGCGGCTGCGATTGCAGCGCTGCGGCGAGACTCGCCGGAGCCCTTGAGGCGCTCATCGGGCGCACGGCGGACACGGCAGCTGCGATATGCGGCGTCCGATTCGGGTCAGGGCCGGCAGAACTGCGCTCATCATGAATCATCGCGCGGTTTCGCTTGCACGATGATTCATCTTCATGTCATAATGGAAGGCTTCCGGTATTCAAGGTAGACGTTCTGGTCCACCTCCGGATTGCCCAAACCACGGGACCAAGACTGACCGCTTTCGTGTCACCCGTCCGGGATCGCAGGATCACGGACCCGGGACATCGCGGTTCAAGTTGGGAAAGCAAAAATGATTCAGATGCAATCGACGCTGAACGTCGCCGACAATACCGGTGCCCGTTCGGTGATGTGTATCAAGGTGCTTGGCGGTTCGAAGCGTCGTTACGCGGGAATCGGCGACATCATCAAGGTCACGGTCAAGGAGGCGCAGCCGCGTGGCCGCGTCAAGAAGGGCGAGATCTACAACGCTGTCGTGGTGCGTACCGCCAAGGGCGTGCGTCGTCAGGATGGCTCGTTGATCCGCTTCGATGGCAATGCCGCCGTGCTGCTCAACGCGAAGCTGGAGCCGATCGGAACCCGCATCTTCGGACCGGTCACGCGTGAACTGCGTACGGAACGATTCATGAAGATCGTTTCCCTCGCTCCGGAGGTGCTCTGATGCGCAAGATCCGCAAAGGCGACGAAGTCGTGGTCATCGCCGGTCGGGACAAGGGCCGGCGCGGCACGGTGCTGCGTCGGGTGGATGACACGCATCTGCTCGTAGAGGGCGTGAACATCGTCAAGAAGCACGTCCGGCCGAACCCGATGCAGGGGCAGGCGGGCGGAATCATCGACAAGACGATGCCGATCGACCAGTCGAACGTGATGCTGTGGAATCCGGCTGCCGGCAAGGGTGACCGGGTCGGCATCAAGACGCTCGAAGACGGTCGTCGGGTGCGTTATTTCAAGTCCAACGGCGAGATGGTCGCCGTTTGATGACGGCCGTGTTGATAAAGGCTGCGGTTCTGGCGGAGCTGTCAGGCGGCGGCCGGGAAAGCGGTCAGGGTCGGGCGGGTCCGGGTTCTGTCGAATCCGGTACGCATGACGTGAGGAAATGAAGATGGCTCGATTGCAGCAGCAATATCGGGAAAGAGTTGTGCCGGAACTGGTGAAGCAGTTCGGCTATCCGTCGGTGATGCAGGTTCCGCGCGTCACGAAGATCACCCTGAACATGGGGGTGGGCGAAGCGGTGGCCGATCGCAAGGTGCTGGAGAATGCGAGCGCCGACCTCACCCGGATCGCGGGACAGAAGGTGGTGATCACCAAGGCGCGCAAGGCCATCGCCGGTTTCAAGATCCGCGCCGGATATCCGATCGGCTGCATGGTCACCCTGCGTGGCCGGCGCATGTACGAATTCCTGGATCGCCTGATCACGGTGGCGCTGCCGCGCGTGCGCGATTTTCGCGGTCTGTCGGCGAAGGCTTTCGACGGGCGCGGCAACTACAGCCTCGGTGTGAAGGAGCAGATCATCTTCCCCGAGATCGAATACGACAAGGTCGATGCCCTGCGCGGGCTGGACATCGCCATCACGACGAATGCCCGCAGTGACGAGGAAGCGAAGGCGCTGCTGGCTGCTTTCCGTTTTCCCTTCCGTGCCTGAGATGGTGCGGATGACCCGGGAGTCGTGTACAGCACGTCTGAATCGCCGGTCTGTCGGATCGGCCCGTCCCATCGAGCAGGAAACGTATCCGTGGCAAAACTCGCACTGATCAATCGCGATCTGAAACGCCAGGCCATCGTTCGCAAGTACGCCGCGCGGCGCCAGGAACTGATGACCATCATCAACGACCAGACGGTCAGCGAAGAAGAGCGTTATCAGGCGCGTCTGAAGCTGCAGGCGCTGCCGCGCAACTCGAGTCCGACCCGGCTGCGCAACCGCTGTGCCATCACTGGTCGTCCCCGCGGGACGTTCCGCAAATTCGGTCTGGGCCGCAACAAGCTGCGCGAGATCGCCATGCGTGGCGAAATCCCGGGATTGACGAAGGCGAGCTGGTAATCCGCCGCAGGCGGACAACCAGAACCGAGCGAGCAACGAGGAAATCAATCATGAGCATGAGCGATCCGGTCGCCGACATGTTCACGCGCATCCGCAACGCGCAGCGCGTCGAAAAGGAATCGGTATCGATGCCGTCGTCCAGGCTGAAAGTGGCGATCGCGCAGGTACTCAAGGATGAAGGCTACATCGACGACTTCAAGGTCACGACCGAAGGCGCGAAGAGCCGTCTGGACGTGCGCCTGAAGTATTACGCCGGTCAGCCGGTCATCGAGCGGCTCGAGCGCGTTTCGCGCCCTGGTCTGCGCGTGTACCGGGGCCGCGACGCATTGCCCCGCGTCATGAACGGGCTCGGTGTAGCGATCGTGACGACGCCGCGCGGTGTCATGACGGATCGGCATGCGCGTGCGAGCGGAGTCGGCGGCGAAGTCATCGGCTACGTGGCGTGAGACCGGAGGAAGACGAAAAATGTCGCGAGTAGGCAAGAATCCGGTCCCGATCCCCGCTGGCGTCAAGGTCAGCATCGATGGCGAGCGGGTCGCGGTTCAGGGGCCGCTGGGGTCGCTGGAGCAGCATGTCCGTCCGATCGTGCGGGTCGCGCTCGATGGCGATCAGGTGGTGCTCGAGCCGACGGACGAGAGCGTCGGGGCACATGCCCTGAGCGGTACCTATCGATCGCTGATCGCCAACATGGTGCACGGGGTCTCGAAGGGCTTCGAAAAGCGCCTGCTGCTGGTTGGCACGGGCTTTCGCGCCCAGGTGCAGGGCAATGCGCTCAATCTGTCGCTCGGCTTCTCGCACCCCGTGGTGCATGCGCTGCCGGACGGCGTGAAGGCGAAGACCCCGGTTCCGACCGAGATCGTGCTCGAAGGTGCGGACAAGCAGGTCGTCGGTCAGGTGGCCGCCGAAATCCGGCGTTACCGCAAGCCCGAGCCGTACAAGGGCAAAGGGGTGCGCTACGCCGACGAGCGTGTCGTGCTCAAGGAAGTCAAGAAGAAATAACCGGTTGGCCGGTAACGGCCGACCACGTAACAGGCAACGGACGGAATCCGAGCGATGGACAAGAAACAGTCACGTCTTCGGCGGGCACGCCAGACCCGGCTCAAGATCCGCGAGCTGCGGGCGCGCCGGCTGGTCGTGCATCGGTCGAACACGCACATGTACGCGACGATCGTGGAAGCCGGTGGCGATCGCGTGCTCGTCAGTGCGTCAACGCTGGAGCGCGAGCTGCGCGAGCAGCTGGCGGCACAGCCGGGACGCGGCGGCAACGTCGGCGCGGCGTCTCTGGTGGGCAAGCGGCTGGCGGAGAAAGCGCTGGCGGCGGGCATCGACCGGGTGGCGTTCGATCGCAGCGGCTACCGGTTTCACGGGCGTGTGAAGGCGCTGGCCGAGGCAGCACGCGAGGCCGGACTGCAGTTTTGACGACAGCGGTGACTGCGGAAGAAAGGCAGGCACCTGTTTTGGGAACGTAACGACGTTCCGGGGAATCGGAAATGGCAAAAATCCAGGCCCGGATGGGCGGCAAGATGGGCGACGATCGCGACGATGGTCTGCGCGAGAAAATGATCGCCGTCAACCGGGTGACGAAGGTGGTCAAGGGTGGCCGGATTCTCGGTTTCGCCGCGCTGGCCGTGGTCGGCGACGGCGACGGACGGATCGGGATGGGCAAGGGCAAGGCACGCGAAGTGCCGTCAGCCGTCCAGAAGGCGATGGACGAGGCGCGGCGCAAGCTCATGCGCGTGCCGCTGCACGGTGGCACGCTGCACCATCAGGTGATGGGCCGTCACGGCGCGGCGGTGGTGATGCTCAAGCCGGCCCCGGAGGGAACGGGAATCATCGCCGGCGGTCCGATGCGTGCCATTTTCGACGTGATGGGCGTGACCGACGTCGTCGCCAAGAGCCACGGTTCGTCGAATCCGTACAACATGGTGCGGGCGACACTGGACGCGCTGGGCAACCTGAACACACCGGCCGCGATTGCCGCCAAGCGCGGCAAGACGATCGAGGAAATCCTCGGCTGAACCGGCCGGGCGTGCTTCGATCGCAGAAGGAATGAGCGATGGACAAGAAAACATTGAAAGTCACGCTGGTGCGCAGTCCGATCGGCACCCGTGCGACGCACAAGGCGACCGTGCTGGGGCTCGGCCTGAAGAAGCTGCACCAGACACGTGAACTGGAAGACACGCCGGCCGTGCGCGGGATGATCACGAAGGTGGCGTACCTGGTAAAGGTGCAGGCATGAAGCTCAATGAACTGAAACCGGCTCCCGGCAGCCGACCGGTGGGCAAGCGGGTTGGCCGCGGCATCGGTTCCGGCCTTGGCAAGACCGCCGGGCGTGGTCACAAGGGACAGAAGTCGCGTTCCGGCGGTTTCCACAAGACCGGCTTCGAGGGCGGACAGATGCCGTTGCAGCGGCGTCTGCCCAAGCGCGGCTTCACCTCGATGACGCGCAACGACGTGGCTGGCGTGCGTCTGTCCGATCTCGAGCGGCTGCAGGTGGCCGAGGTCGATCTGCTCGTGCTCAAGCAGGCCGGCGTCGTGCCGCAACTGGCTCGTGGCGCCAAGGTGTACCGCTCGGGCACGCTCACGCGCGCCGTGCGGCTGGCCGGCATCGGCGTGACGAAGGGTGCGCGCGAAGCCATCGAGGCAGTCGGTGGTGCGGTGGCGCAGGCCGACTGATTGCGCTGACGCTTCACGAACGGCAGGTACAGGGTCCAGGCGAGGCAAGTGGCAACGAGTTCCGCGTCATTGACGAAGTCGGGCAAGTTCGGCGACCTCAAGCGCAGGCTGTGGTTCCTGCTGCTGGCGCTCGTCGTGTACCGGGTCGGCACGCACATTCCGGTGCCGGGCATCGACCCGGATCAGCTGTCGCAACTGTTCAAGGGCCAGCAGGGCGGCATCCTCGGGATGTTCAACCTGTTCTCGGGTGGTGCGCTGTCCCGTTTCACGGTTTTTGCGCTCGGAATCATGCCGTACATTTCGGCGGCCATCATCATGCAGTTGCTGGCGGTCGTCGTGCCGGCACTGGAGGCGAAAAAGAAGGAGGGCGAGGCCGGTCGACGGGAGATCACCAAGTACACGCGCTGGTTCACGCTCGGTCTGGCGACCTTCCAGGCGATCGGAATCGCGATTGCGATCGAGGCGCAGCCGGGGCTGGTCATCGACCCCGGGCCGGCATTCCGCTTCACGGCGGTCGTGTCACTGGTGACGGGGACCATGTTCCTGATGTGGCTGGGTGAGCAGATCACCGAGCGCGGGCTGGGTAACGGCATCTCGATCATCATTTTCGCCGGGATTGTCGCCGGCCTTCCGGGTGCGATCGGCGGGATGGGCGAGCTGGTGCGCACCGGCGCGATGGGGCCGCTGATCGCCATCATCATCCTGGTGCTGGTGGTGGCCGTGACGGCTTTCGTGGTCTTCGTCGAACGCGGCCAGCGCCGGATCACGGTGAATTACGCGAAGCGTCAGGTGGGCAACCGCATCTATGGCGGGCAAAGTTCGCATCTGCCGCTGAAGCTGAACATGTCCGGGGTGATTCCGCCGATCTTCGCGTCGTCGATCATCCTGTTCCCGGCGACGATTGCGCAGTGGTTCACGTCGGGTGATCCGTCGAACACGGCGGTGCGCTGGCTGCGCGACATCGCGGCGACCCTGTCGCCCGGGCAGCCGGTGTACATGTTGCTGTATTCGGCGGCGATCATCTTTTTCTGTTTTTTCTATACGGCGCTGGTGTTCAACAGCCGCGAAACGGCGGACAACCTGAAAAAGAGCGGGGCGCTCGTGCCGGGGATCCGCCCGGGCGAGCAGACGGCACGCTATATCGACAAGATCCTGATGCGGCTGACGCTGACGGGCGCGATCTACGTGACGGCAGTGTGCCTGCTGCCCGAGTTTCTCGTACTGGAGTGGAACGTGCCGTTCTATTTCGGCGGTACGTCGCTGCTGATCATCGTCGTGGTCACCATGGATTTCATGTCTCAGGTGCAGGCGTACGTGATGTCTCACCAGTATGAGAGTCTGTTGAAGAAATCCGGGTCCCGGCGTGGTCTGTAACGACGACGGCCAGGCCAGTTGGCGAGGTGAATGATGAAAGTAATGGCTTCGGTGAAGAAGATTTGCCGCAACTGCAAGATCATCCGGCGCAACCGGGTAGTACGCGTGATCTGCACGGATCCGCGGCACAAGCAGCGACAGGGCTGAGGAAGGAAGAGCAATGGCACGTATTGCCGGTATCAATATTCCCGATCGTCAGCACACGGTGATCGGCCTGACGGCGATCTATGGCATCGGTCGTTCGCGCGCACGCCAGATCTGCGAAGCGGCGAATGTTCCGGCGGAGAAGAAGGTCAAGGACCTGAACGACGCCGAACTCGAGCGGCTGCGCGACCAGATCGGTCAGATCGTGACCGAGGGCGACCTGCGGCGCGAAGTCTCGATGTCGATCAAGCGTTTGATGGACCTCGGCTGCTATCGCGGCAATCGGCATCGCCGCGGCCTGCCGGTGCGGGGGCAACGCACGCGCACGAATGCGCGCACGCGCAAGGGTCCGCGTCGGGCCGGCGTGGCGCTGAAGAAATAAGGGGTTCGACCGATGGCAACCAGGGCACAATCGGCCGCTTCGGCGGCCGCCGCATCGCGGGCACGCAAGAAGGCACGCAAGAACATCTCGGACGGCATTGCGCACGTGCATGCATCGTTCAACAACACGATCATCACGATCACCGATCGGCAGGGCAACACCTTGTCCTGGGCTTCGTCGGGTGGCGCGGGCTTCAAGGGTTCACGCAAGTCGACGCCGTTCGCCGCCCAGGTTGCCGCCGAGGCGGCCGGGCGGGCTGCGCAGGAATGCGGGATCCGGAATCTGGAAGTGCTGATCCGTGGCCCGGGTCCGGGGCGGGAATCGTCCGTGCGGGCGCTCAACGCGCTCGGCATCAAGATCCTGCAGATCCAGGACGTGACGCCGATTCCGCACAACGGCTGCCGTCCGCCCAAGAAGAGACGCATCTGAGAAATTTCGGGTCCGTCGATCCGGTGTGCCGCCAGGGACGCCGGACGATGGCCATCCTGCCGCATCGATGCGGCGTTTCGTGTGCAGCCGCCCGGCGGCCGCGCACGACAAGCCCACCGTCCGTCACCCGTGAGGTCCGCCCTGCTTCGGGCGACCAGGTACCAGAGACGGACTGAACGCGAAGCGATTCGCGCCAAGAGAGGAACTTTCAGTGGCACGTTATACCGGACCGAAAGCCAGGCTTTCCCGCCGTGAGGGCACCGACCTCTTTCTGAAGAGTGCGCGGCGCAGCCTCGATTCCAAGTGCAAGCTCGACAGCAGACCCGGCCAGCATGGCCGTACCTCGGGTACCCGGCCGTCCGACTACGGGCTGCAACTGCGCGAGAAGCAGAAGGTCAAGCGCATGTACGGAATTCTCGAGCGGCAGTTCCGCCGCTATTTCGAGGAAGCCGAGCGCCGTCGGGGCAACACCGGGGAGAACCTGCTGCAGCTGCTCGAGTCGCGGCTGGACAACGTCGTCTACCGGATGGGCTTCGGGTCGACGCGCGCCGAAGCGCGCCAGCTCGTCGGCCATCGCGGAGTCCTGGTCAACGGACAATCGGTCAACATCCCGTCGCTGCTGCTCAAGCCCAACGACGTGGTCACCGTCAAGGAAAAGGCCCGCAAGCAGGCGCGCATCCAGGATGCCCTGAATCTCGCGGAGCAGACCGGTTTCCCGGACTGGGTGTCGGTCGACAAGAACAAGATGGAAGGCGTGTTCAAGCAGATGCCCGATCGTGGTGACTTCGCCAGCGACGTCAACGAGAGCCTGATCGTCGAGTTGTACTCGCGCTAATCGAGAGGAAACGTATGCAGACTGCCATGCTGAAGCCGCGCATCGTCGAGGTGGAACAGCTCGGCGCATCGCATGCCCGCGTCGTCATGGAGCCGTTCGAACGCGGCTATGGGCACACGCTGGGCAACGCATTGCGCCGGGTGCTGTTGTCGTCGATGATTGGCTATGCGCCGACCGAAGTGCAGATTTCCGGAGTGGTGCACGAGTATTCGACGATCGACGGCGTGCGCGAGGATGTCGTCGACCTGTTGCTGAACCTGAAGGGCGTCACGTTCCGGCTGCACAACCGTGATGAAGTCGTCCTGACGCTGCGCAAGGATTCTCCCGGGCTGGTGACGGCGGCCGACATCGACGTGCCGCATGACGTCGAAGTCATCAATCCGGAGCACGTGATCGCCACGTTGACCGACGGCGGCAAGCTCGACATGTCGATCAAGGTCGAGCGCGGGCGCGGCTATCTGCCGGGCAATCTGCGCAGCCCGGGCGAGAGCAAGACCATCGGCAGGATCGTGCTCGATGCGTCGTTCTCGCCGATCCGGCGCGTCAGCTACCAGGTCGAGAGCGCGCGTGTCGAGCAGCGCACCGACCTCGACCGGCTGGTGGTCGACATCGAGACCAACGGCGTGCTGGCACCCGAGGAAGCAGTGCGACAGTCCGCACGGATTCTCGTCGAGCAGCTGTCGGTCTTTGCGGCACTCGAAGGCGGCATGGAAGCGGCCACCGAGACACCAGTGCTGGGCGCCGGCCATGGACCGCAGATCGATCCGCTGCTGATGCGTCCGGTCGACGATCTGGAATTGACGGTACGATCGGCCAACTGCCTGAAGGCGGAAAACATCTACTACATTGGCGATCTGATCCAGCGCACCGAGAACGAGCTGCTCAAGACGCCGAACCTGGGGCGCAAGTCGCTCAACGAGATCAAGGAAGTACTGGCCTCGCGTGGCTTGACGCTAGGCATGAAGCTCGAGGACTGGCCGCCGGCCGTGCTCGAGCGCCCCTGACAGAAACAAGACGCCGAGAGCGCGCGAGGAAAGACCATGCGTCACGGTCACGGACTGCGAAAACTGAATCGAACGAGCGCCCATCGCCAGGCGATGCTGCGCAACATGAGCAATTCCCTGCTGCGGCATGAACTGATCCGCACGACACTGCCCAAGGCCAAGGAGCTGCGGCGGGTCGTCGAGCCGATCATCACGCTCGGCAAGAAACCTTCCCTGGCCAATCGGCGGCTGGCCTTCGATCGCCTGCGCGATCGCGAGATGGTCGTCAAGCTCTTCGGTGAGCTCGGGCCGCGCTATGCGACCCGCAATGGCGGCTATCTGCGCATCCTGAAGTGCGGCTACCGGGAAGGCGACGCGGCGCCGATGGCACTGGTCGAACTGCTCGACCGGCCGGATCCGGACGAGGCGGAAGAAGCCGCCGAGAGCTGATCGGGCGCGGTATCGGCATTGCCCGAAAGCGATCGTCCGGCGCGGGCGGCCGCGCTGGTGGTGCGCGGCCTGCGCAAGCGCTTCCATGAATTCGAGGCGATTGCCGGGCTTGATTTTTCCGTTGCCACGGGCGAGTGCTTCGGCCTGCTCGGACCCAATGGTGCCGGCAAGAGCACGACGCTGAAGGCCGTCCTGGGCCTGATCGATCCGTCGGCCGGATCGATCGAACTCCTGGGCCTGCCGATTCCGGCGCGCGCGCGGGAAGCCCGCAGCCGGGTAGGCGTAGTGCCGCAGAACGATTCGCTCGACCCGGACTTCACGGCGGCCGAGAATCTGCTCGTCTTCGGGCGCTATTTCGGTCTGTCGCGCGCACTCGTGGCGCAACGTCTCGACGACCTGCTCGATTTCGCCGGTCTGGCGCACAAACGGGACGCGCGCATTGACGAACTCTCGGGCGGCATGCGCCGGCGCCTGGCGCTGGCGCGCGCACTGGTCGCCGATCCCGAGATGCTGTTTCTCGACGAACCGACCACGGGGCTCGACCCGCAGGCGCGTCACCTGATGTGGGAGCGTCTGAAGCAGCTGATTGCGCGTGGCAAGACGATCGTGCTCACCACGCATTTCATGGAAGAGGCCGAACGGCTGTGTGACCGTGTCGCGATCATCGATCACGGCACGCTGATCGCGCTGGATGCGCCGCGCACGCTGATCCGCGAGCGGATCGAACCCGAGGTGGTCGAAGTCACCGGCGACGACGTGGCGGACTGGGCGCGGACCCGTGCACCATGCTTTGCCGATCGCGTCGAACTCGTCGGCGAGACGGCGTTTCTCTACTGTGCCGATGCCGGGCAGGCCCGGCAGGCCTGCCGGGATGCGGCCGCCGCGGAATCGGCATTGCACGCGCTGCCGAGACCGGCGAATCTCGAAGACGTGTTCCTCAAGCTCACCGGGCGTGACTTGCGTGACTGAGAATCCGCGAGGCCATCATCTGCATTCGTCCGGCGCCCGGGAGTCCGCATGGCCAATGGGTTCACGGGTTCCGGGCACGGGCCGCGCCTGAGCCTGTCCGGACGAACGGTGCCGGTCCATTCACGCGGAGTGTGCGCATGAAACCGTACGGCCTGCCCCGTTTCTCGCTGCGCTTCGTGCCGGTGTTCCGGCGCAATCTGCTCGTCTGGCGCAAGCTGGCACTGGCGAGCATCGTCGGTAACATCGCCGATCCGCTGATCATCCTGGTCGCTTTCGGGTACGGCCTGGGCAGCCTGCTCGACCGGGTCGGCGGTGTGCCGTACATCGTCTATCTGGCTGCCGGCTCGATGTGCATGAGCACGATGATGGCCGCCAGTTTCGAGTCGCTGTATTCGGCGTTCTCGCGCATGCACGTGCAGCGCACCTGGGAGTCGCTGCTCCATGCGCCGCTCGATCTCGACGACATCATCGTCGCCGAATGGATCTGGGCCGGCGCCAAGGCCCTGCTGTCGGGCTTCACGATCGTCGTCGTCGTCTGGGCGCTCGACATTGCCCGCACACCGACGCTGCCGCTGGCGATTCCGGTCGCAGCGCTGGCCGGCCTGTGCTTCAGTGCCATCGGCCTGTGCGTGAACGCACTGGCGCGCGGCTATGATTTCTTCACCTTCTATTTCACGCTGGTGATCACGCCGATGACCTTTGTCTCCGGCGTCTATTTCCCGATGGAACAACTGCCCGACTGGCTGGCAGCGCTGGCGCGGGTGCTGCCGCTGGCCGCGGCCGTCGATCTGGCACGCCCGCTCGTGCTCGGCAGCCTGCCGGCGCAGCCCCTGCCCGCGCTGGCGAATCTCTTCGTCTGGACAGCGGGCGCGCTGTATCTGGCCACGGTCCTGACCCGCAGGCGGTACGCGCGCTAGGGGACACGGCGGCGGATGGCGATCCCGGCAGTCCCGACGTGCGCTGCGGGATGTGAAAACCGGTTCCAGCCGGGGGTCGACGACACCTCCCGCCTGCGGCCTCAACTTATCAGAGTTTTCGTGTCTTTCGGAACACTCGCCGACGCTATTTGCCCGCCACTTGATGTATCGCAATGACACATCAGGTTTATTTTGCCTGGCAAGCGGCCGGGAATACTCTGGACCGGAATCTTCATCCGATCCGGTTCCATGCGCGAGGTGGATGCGCTTTCCGGAACGAACGTCAGCCCTGATGCGTTGCGGTCCGGCATCCGGTTTCGAGCACTGCGGCGCAGCCGGTCTTCTGCCCCTCTACCGAGGCCGACAGACCCGACGCCCGCCCGGATCCCGTCTTCCGGGAGGAAAGGGCGATGAATTTCGACAAGGACCAGTTGCTGGCCGCCTATCGCTGCATGCGCACGATCCGGGTATTCGAGGATCGCGTGCACGATGAATTCGCTACCGGGGAGATCCCCGGTTTCGTCCATCTCTATGCAGGCGAGGAAGCCTCTGCGGCCGGCGTCATCCGCTACCTGCGCCGTGACGGCACGGATACGGTTGCCAGCACGCACCGCGGACACGGCCACTCCATCGCGATGGGTTGTGACGTCAAGGCCATGATGAAGGAGATCTACGGTCGCGAAGGCGGCCTGTGCAATGGCAAGGGCGGATCCATGCACATTGCCGACGTCAGCATCGGCATGCTGGGCGCCAACGGGATCGTTGGCGGTGGCACCTCGTTGTCCTGCGGGGCGGCACTCACCGCCAGGGTCCGCAAGACGGGTGGCGTGGCCGTATCGTTTTTCGGTGACGGTGCGTTCAATCAGGGCATGACGATGGAAGCGATGAATTTCGCGTCGATCTACCGGTTGCCCGTCCTGTTCGTCCTGGAAGACAACACTTACGCCGAATCGACGTCCAGCAGCTGGTCGATCGGCGGAGGCAATCCGGTACGCCGTGCCGCAGCATTCGGCATTGACGCAGAGAAGGTGGACGGTCGCGACTTCTTCGCGGTGAGCGCGGCGGCTGGTGAAGCCATCGGCGCGATTCGTGCCGGCCATGGACCGCGTTTCATGCACGTGCGCTGTCTGCGCTACTACGGCCACTTCGAAGGCGATGCGACCACGTATCGACCGCGGGACGAAGTACGCAATGAACGCAGGTATCGAGATCCGCTGAATATTTTCCGTGCCCGTGTCGTACAGGGCGATCTGCTGTCCGACACGGATCTGGACGGGATCGACGAGGAGGTGGCCACCCTGATCGACGAGGCGGTGGCCGAGGCGCGTCAGGCGCCGGCGCCTGCCCTGTCGACGCTGACCACCGACGTCTACGTCACGTACTGAAACCGGTCGGGAGGAGAGACTGTCATGGCAACGAAAACCTTTCGGGAAGCACTGAATGACGCATTGCGCGGCGAGATGCGCCGCGACCCGAACGTGATTCTGCTGGGCGAAGACATCGCCGGCGGCAAGGGCGCCGGCGGACAGCAGGATGCCTGGGGCGGCGTGCTGGGCGCCACGGCCGGCCTGTATACCGAGTTCGGGGCGGATCGGGTGTTCGACACCCCGATCAGCGAAAGTGCCTTCATCGGGGCAGCTGCCGGCGCCGCCGTCACGGGTCTGCGTCCGGTGGCCGAGTTGATGTTCGTCACCTTCTTCGGCGTGGCGGGCGATGCCCTGTTCAACCAGATGGCGAAATTCCGCTACATGTTCGGCGGCAAGACCAGGACGCCGTGCGTCATCCGCACCCTGTACGGGGCCGGCACCGGCGCCGCCGCGCAGCACAGTGACTGCTACTACCCGGTCTTCACGCACATGCCGGGTCTGAAGGTCGCCGTTCCGTCGTCGCCGCACGACGCCAAGGGCCTGCTGATTGCGGCGATCCGCGATGACGATCCGGTCATCTTCTTCGAACATCAGGCGATGTACGGCGACACCGGCGACGTACCGGATGAAGACTATGTCATTGCCTTCGGCCAGGCGCGGGTCGTGCGGCAGGGCGAGGACGTGACCATTGTGGCCCTGGGGCGCATGGTGCAGTTTGCACAGCAGGCAGCGGCGGATCTGGCGGCGACCGGGATCGATTGCGAGATCATCGATCCGCGCACGATTTCGCCGCTGGACGAGCAGACGATCCTGGCGTCCGTGGCGAAGACCGGTCGTCTGGTGATCGTCGACGAAGCCCTGCCCCGCTGCGGTCTGGCTTCCGATATCGCGGCGATCGTCTCCGAGCACGGGTTCGACAGCCTGCGGGCGCCCGTGCGCCGCGTGACACCGCAGCACAATCCGGTTCCCTTCACGCCAACCCTGGAGCAGGCGCACATCCCGAGTCCGGAGAGAATCGTCGGCGCGGTCCACTCGATTCTGCAGGTGGCCACCGATGTCCAGTGAGACGATCCGGGCCCTGACCATGCCCAAGTTCGGTCTGACCATGAGAGAGGGCACGTTGGCGAAGTGGTCGGTGTCCGAAGGCGCCACGCTTGCCAGGGGTGACGAGGTGGCCACGATCGAGACCGACAAGATCACCAATGTGCTGGAAGCGTCCGCCAGCGGGGTGTTGCGGCGCAAGGTCGCCGACGAAGGCGTGACGCTGCCCGTCGGAGCGCTCCTGGGCGTCATGGCGCCGGCGGACGTCCCCGATGGCGAGATCGACGCCTTTGTGTCCGGTTTCGAGCCGTCGCGGATGGCGTGACAACACGCACTGGCATCAGGAGCCCGATCAGGAGGCCGGTATGAGCGAACCATCGATTGCCGGCCCGGGGCGTTCCATGGCGGAGATTCCCGACTACACGCTGTTCGGCGAGGTCGAAATGCATGCCGTCGACCGGCTGCACCAGGTGATGGCGGCGCGCCTGACGGCCAGCTGGAGAGAGGTGCCGCACGTCACCCACTTCGAGGAAGTCGACGTGACGGAACTGGAAGCGCGTCGCATCCGGGATCGGGGTACGCGCGATCCGCGGGCACCGCGTGTGTCCCTGCTGGCCTTCGTCGTACACGCGGTGTCTGAAGCGTTGGGGAATTTCCCCGATATCAACGCGTCACTCAGCCCGGATGGCAGGACCCTGGTTCGCAAGGCGTATCGCAATATCGGCATCGCCGTGGATACCCCGGTCGGTCTGCTGGTGCCGGTCCTGCACAATGTCCAGGACATGGATCCTGCGGCGATCACCGACGGCATTGCAGCGTTGGCCGAACGTGCCCGCGCCGGCCGGCTGCGAAACGAGGACATCGAAGGCGGCAGTTTTACGGTCAGCAACCTGGGCCGGCTGGGCGGTACCGCCTTCACGCCGATCATCAACGCCCCCGAGGTGGCCATCCTGGGCGTGGCACGCGTGCAGGAACGGGTGATGCGGCGATCGGGCGGCTTCGTCGCCCGCCGGATGCTTCCGCTTTGTCTGTCCTATGATCACCGCGTGGTGGACGGGGCAATGGCGGGCCGCTTCCTGCAGGCGATCGGGGAGCGACTTGCCGCTCTGGCCGATGTCTCCGGGGATGGCCCTCTTTCATCCTGACGGAGCAGGCAGGATCGCCGTGAGGGTGGTTTTCATGAGACAGGGCGTCGTGGCCGGTGATGCGCGCCGGATATCTGCAGTGACAAAAGTGTGCCGGACTGTCCGACGCAGCGTGCCGGTTACCGGCCGGCGCCAGCCATGACGCCCGCTGCCGAAGCGCTGCGCCTGATCGTCTCCAACGTGCCCGATGAAAGCGTGGCCGACACGATCGCGCGCACGCTGGTCGAGGAACGGCTGGCTGCCTGCGTCAATATTCTCGGCGCCTGCCGCTCGATCTATCGCTGGCAGGGCGTCATCGAAAGCGCTGACGAATGCACGTTGCTCATCAAGACGACAGAACGGCGACACGATGCCTGCGTACGTCGCCTGGCGGCGCTGCACCCGTACGAAGTGCCCGAGATCATCACGCTCGCACCGCAGGCCGTCTGGCCGGCATACGCGCAATGGGCAGGCGCCGAAACGTCGTGAGGGCCCGGACGCATGAAGCCGTCATCAGCGATCGTCGGGCTCGCCCGCGGATGTCGTGGCGAGCTTTCCGCGTGTGGCTGATTGCTCCACACGGTTCTGATGCGACTTCGCCCGCGGACGGGTAGCGGGATGGGTGCACTCCGTCGTGCTGCCGCACGACTTCAGGCGGACTCGCGCAGCCAGCGGGCCACGTCGGCGGCAAAATAGGTCAGGATGCCGTCGGCACCGGCACGGCGCATCGCCAGCAGGGATTCCAGCACGACCGTGCGTTCGTCCAGCCAGCCATTGGCGCAGGCGGCCTTGATCATCGCGTATTCGCCGCTTACCTGGTAGACGAAGGTCGGGCAGCGGAATTCGTCCTTGACCCGACGCACGATGTCCAGATACGGCATGCCGGGCTTGACCATGACCATGTCGGCACCCTCGGCCAGGTCGAGCGCGACTTCGCGCAGCGCCTCGTCGGCGTTGGCCGGGTCCATCTGGTAGGTTTTCTTGTCGCCCCGGCCAAGACTGGCGCTCGAGCCGACGGCATCGCGAAACGGGCCATAGAAGCCGGACGCGTATTTGGCCGAATAGGCCATGATCCGCGTATGGACGTGGCCCGCCTCCTCCAGCGCCTGGCGGATGGCCCCGATGCGCCCGTCCATCATGTCGGATGGCGCGACGATGTCCACGCCGGCTGCCGCCTGCGCGAGTGCCTGGCGGCGCAGCATGTCCACGGTCGGATCGTTGAGGACGTAACCGCTGTCGTCGATCAGGCCATCCTGGCCATGACTGGTGTAGGGATCGAGGGCGACGTCGGTCAGCACGCCCAGTCCCGGAAAGCGTCTCTTGAGTTCGCGCACGGCGCGCGGAACCAGTCCGTCGGGGTCGGCTGCAGCCGCACCGTCCGGCGTCTTGAGCGCAGGTTCGATGACGGGAAACAGCGCCAGCACCGGAATGCCCAGCCGCAGGCACTGTTCGGCCAGCGGCAGCAGGAGGTCGATGCTCAGGCGCTCGACGCCCGGCATCGAACCGACCGACTCGCTGCGCGTCGGTCCGTCGAGCACGAACACCGGATAGATCAGGTCGTCTGCCGACAGGCGGTGTTCGCGCACCAGCCGGCGCGAGAAGTCATCGCGGCGCAGACGGCGCATCCGGACGGCGGGAAATCCGCCGGGCGCAGCCATCCGGCGTACGAAGTCATTGTTCATGGGGTCAGGCATCTTCTGGCTCCGTTTCCTTGCCGGCATCGGCCGGCGCATCGCCGCCGGGGTTCTGATCCTCCGTCAGCCAGCCGGTGATCACTGCGCGCGCTTCATCGACGCCGAGGCGTCGGGTTGCGGAAAATCCCAGCAGGGAGCATCCGGCAGGCCCGGCGGCATCCTGCAGCACGGTGCCGAGTTCACGCAGGGCCGTGATCCGTTGACCGTGCGCGAGCTTGTCCGCCTTGCTGGCGAGCACCAGCAGCGGCACATCGGCGGCGATCCACTGCAGCAGTTCGCGATCGAGGGCGGTGAGTCCGCGCCGGATGTCCAGCACGAGCACGACCCCCCGGAGCGCCGGCCGCTGCGCGAGATACTGGCCGGCAAGGCGGTCCCAGCCTCGCTTGACGGCCAGCGGTGCGCTGGCGAAGCCATATCCGGGGGTGTCGACCAGGCGGGCCGCCACCGGTGCGTCGGCCGGGCCGAGCGCGAAGAAGTTCAGCGCCTGTGTGCGCCCCGGCGTCCGGCTCGAAAAGGCCAGCCGTTTGCGGTTGCACAGCACATTGATCGCGGACGACTTGCCGGCATTGGATCGTCCGACGAAGGCCGCTTCGGAAATCCCGCCCGCGCCGGTGCGGGCGTCGCCATCCGGCCCGGGGAGATGCGCCGGATCGGTGACGGTGGTTTCGAACCGCGCACTGGAGAGCAGAATGGACAGATGGACCGCCTCGACGAAAGCAGCGGCTATTGTACAATTGCGGGCTTTGTCGGGTCCGTGTCCGGATTCGTCGATTCTACGGGTTCGCCCCATGACCAGAATGAGAAATTCCCGTGCGGCCGCGATCGGCGGTGCCGCAATGCTTGCAGCGATGATTTTCTTTCCGCTGAACGCGTCGGCGCAGGATTCCGCCCCGGCCGCGGGTGTCGACCTGGCCGCCGGTGCGAAAACGGCAGGGGAAGTCTGCGTCGCCTGTCACGGCGCCGACGGCAACAGCGAACTCAGCGACAATCCGCGGCTGGCCGGGCAGCATGCCGGGTATCTGGTCAAGCAGCTGAACGACTTCAAGGTCCAGGAAGGCGAAGAGGAAGCACGCCGTGCCAGTGCCATGATGGCCGGTTTTGCCGCGATGCTGTCGGAAGAAGACATCCGCAATGTCGCCGCGCACTTCGCCGCCCAGAAGCTGGTGCCGGCCACCGCCGAGAATCGGGATCTGGCCGAGGCCGGGCGTGACATCTATCGTGCCGGCATTGCCGACAAGGGCGTTCCGGCCTGCACGGGCTGCCACGGTCCGGCCGGTGCCGGCCTCCCGACGATCTATCCCCGGCTGCAGGGGCAGTTTGCCGAGTACACGGTGCGTGAACTCGAGAAATTCCGCAGTGGCGAGCGGGCCAACAGCGAAGAGATGAAAGCGATTGCCGAGCGTCTGCTCGATCGCGAGATCGAGGCGGTTGCGCAATACATCGCCGGCCTTCGCTGAGAAGTGCCGGACTGACAGACAGTCGATCTGCGGGTCCGGGCCGTTTCCGGCCCGCCTGAACCGCGTTTTCCAATGCGCCTTGCCGGACGGCTGCCGCTCAGGGCAGGCGTCGCTCCAGTGCGAACAGCGCTTCCGGAGTCTCGCGCTCGCGGATGACGTGTGCCTTCGCACCGTCGACCAGAATCTCGACCGGCCGCGTGCGCGTGTTGTAATTCGACGCCATCGCCATTCCGTACGCTCCGGCCGATGCGATGGCCAGGACATCGTCCTCGGCCAGCGCCAGCATCCGGTCACGCGCCAGCCAGTCTCCCGTCTCGCACACCGGCCCGACGATGTCGTAACGGCGCGCCACGCGCTGGTCGCCGCTTCGCTCGACGGGCAGGATCTCGTGCCAGGCGCCGTACAGCGCCGGTCGCATCAGATCGTTCATGGCGGCATCGACGATCGCGAAGTGGTGCTCGCCGTTGCGCTTCAGATACTCGACCCGGGTGAGCAGCACGCCGGCGTTGCCGACGATCGAGCGGCCGAATTCGAACAGCAGGGCGTGGCGGGCAGGAGGCTGATGGCGATCGAGCCGTTCGAACAGCGCACCGAGCAGTGCCGCCGGCGTCGGCGGTGTCTCGTCGCGATACTGGATGCCCAGACCGCCGCCGAAATCGATGTGCCGCAGGATGATTCCCTCGGCCTGCAGCCGGTCGACCAGTTCGAGAATCTTGTCGGCCGCCGCCAGCCACGGTTCCACGGTCGTGATCTGCGAGCCGATGTGGCAGTCGATGCCGAGCACTTCCACATTCGGCAATCGGGCAGCCAGTCGATAGGCGGCGATAGCATCTTCGTGCGCGATGCCGAACTTGTTGTCACGCAGTCCGGTCGAGATGTACGGATGCGTCTCGGCATCGACATCGGGGTTGACGCGCAGTGACACCGGCGCGCGAACCCCCAGCGAGGCCGCGATCCGGTCGATGCGCATCAGTTCGCTTTCCGATTCGACATTGAAGCAGCGGATCCCGGCCTTCAGTGCCAGGCCGATCTCGTCACGGCTCTTGCCGACCCCCGAAAAGACGATCCTGCCGGGATCGCCGCCCGCGGCCAGCACGCGTTTCAGTTCGCCGCCCGAAACGATGTCGAAACCGGCACCGGCACGGGCCAGCAGATCAATGATGGCGAGGTTCGAATTCGCCTTCAGCGCATAGCACACGAGCACGTCGCGGGCGCCGCAGGCGGCGGTGAAACCGGCAAAGGCCGTTTCGATGGCCGCGCGCGAATAGACGTACGCAGGCGTGCCGAAATCACGCGCAATGCATGCCAGATCGACGTCCTCGACATGCAGCACGTCATGACGATAGGCGAAAGGCGGGAGCGGGTGAGTCATCGACGGCCCGGAGTCGGAACGGTTGAAGGAATCGGCTGCACCCGGTCGCCAGCGGACGAGGCAGCGGCAGGCATTCGTGCGGTGACGGCGGCGCCGGCCGATGAAGACAATCCGTGCGCGGCGGGATGAAGCGGCAGGTAGAGTGGGCCACGCTGGCCGCAGGCGGCGAGCAGCATCAGCGATGCACAGGCGACGACCGGCAGGCAGCGGGGCCGGTGCCGACGAATGGGGGCCGGGCCCGCCTTCGGGTCAGAAGATCTGGTCACGGATGTAGTCGGCGTCGGTGCCCGCGCTCACCCCTTCCTCGGCAACGCCGAGCGAGGCGATGCCGGTGCCGGGAGTCGTCTCGGCGAGATAGTAGTAGTCGTCGATCCGAACGACGCCCTCCGGAACCCGCACCGGCTGTTCGGGCACGTTGGCGAGTGCCTTCGACATGTACTCGATCCAGATCGGCAGTGCTGCACCGCTGCCGGTCTCGCGGTTGCCGAGCTTGCGCGGCTGATCGAAACCGACCCAGGCGACGGCTGCCAGCGACGGCTGGTAGCCGGTGAACCAGGCGTCGATCGAGTCGTTCGTCGTGCCGGTCTTGCCGGCCAGATCGTGGCGGCCGAGCGTTTTCGCCCGGACGGCGGTTCCGGAGCGCACGACTTCACGCAGCATCGAATCCATCAGGAATGCATTGCGTGCATCGATGGCCCGCACGCTTTCATCGCCGGCCACGTCTGGGTGCGCACTGGCCAGCAGGCGGCCCTGGCTGTCCGTGATGCGCGAGATCAGGTAGGGCTCGATCCGGTAGCCGCCGTTGGCAAACACCGAGATCGCTTCGACCATGCGCCACGGGGTGACCGATCCGGCCCCCAGCGCCAGCGTCAGGTAGGGCGGATGCCGGGCCGGCTCGAAACCGAAGCGCGACACGTAGTCCTGTACGTATTTCGGTCCGATCGCATCCACGATCCGCACCGAAACCATGTTCTTCGACCTGGCCAGGCCGGTCTGCAGCGGTATCGGCCCCTCGTACTGGCCGTCGTAGTTCTTCGGATCCCAGAGTTGCCCGCCGGTGCGGCCGGGATCGATGTACACCGGCGCATCGTCGACGATGGTCGAGGTCATGAAGCCTTTTTCCAGCGCCGCGGAATAGACGTACGGCTTGAAGCTCGAGCCGGGTTGACGCCAGGCCTGGATCACGCGGTTGAACCGGTTGCGTGAGAAATCGTAGCCGCCCACCAGTGCTCGTACTGCGCCATCGTGCGTGCCCATCGACACGAACGATGCCTGGACCTGTGGCAGTTGCACGATCCGGTACTGCTTGCCGTCGCGCAGGATGCGCACGACGGCGCCGCGCGTGATCCGGCGCGCGGCGCCTGCCTTGGGGCCGAGAGCGGAGGCGACGAATTTCAGGCCGTTGCCGCTGATGGTGATCGGATCGCCGGCTTCGCCACGCGTGACGGTGACCGTTTTCGGATCGGCGTCGAGCACGACCGCACCGAGAAGGCGTCCGACATCCGGATGCGCGGCCAGCGCGGCCTCGATGGCTTCGTCGGCTGCCTTCCGGTCCACCGGCAGTTCGATCCGGTCTTCCGGCCCGCGGTACCCGTGGCGCTGGTCGTAGGCGAGAACGCCGTTTTCCAGCGCGGCATTGGCTGCCGCCTGGTGGGTCGGGTCGATCGTCGTGTAGACCTTGAGTCCGGCGGAATAGATGTCGTCGCCGAACAGATCCCAGGTCAGCTGGCGGGCCAGTTCGGCTACCCAGGGTGCGTCGACCGGATAGTCCGCGCGCCCGCTGGTGAATACCAGCGGCTCGTTCAGGGCCGCCTCGTAGGCGGCCTGATCGAGGAAGCCGGCATCGCGCATGCGCCCGAGCACGTAATGCTGCCGGTCGATGGCCCGCGCCGGATTGACCATCGGGTTGAAGCGGGACGGTGCCTTCGGCAGGCCGGCCAGCACGGCCGCCTGCGCGGCGCTCAGATCGGCCAGCGGCTTGTCGAAATAGGTCTTCGCGGCGGCGGCAAAACCGTAGGAACGCTTGCCGAGATAGATCTGGTTCAGGTACAGCTCGAAGATCTGTTCCTTGCTCAGCGTGTTCTCGATCCGCATCGCCAGCAGGATCTCGACCGCCTTGCGCAGGTAGGTGCGCTCGTGCGAGAGGAAGAATTCGCGCGCCAGCTGCATCGTGATCGTGCTGCCGCCCTGCTCCTTGCCGCCGGCGAACAGGTTGGCGATGGCGGCGCGTGCCACACCGATCGGATCGAAACCGACGTGCTCGAAAAAGCGCGTGTCTTCGGCTGCGAGCACGGCATTCTTCATCACCTGCGGTACGTCTTCGATATGCACGAAAACGCGCCGCTCCTGGCCAAATTCGCCCAGCAGGCGTCCGTCCGCACTGTAGACGCGCAACGGAATGCGCGGCTGGTAATCCAGCACCGCATCGAGGGCCGGGAGCCGGTCATTGAGGAGCAGCAGCGTGAACACGCCGCCCAGCAAGGCGCTGGCGCACAGTGCTGCGGAAATCCCCAGTGTGGCGAACAGCAGCCGCCACCAGAGCGGTTTCTTCGGAGTTCGGGTCCGCCGGGGCCGGCGGGCCTTGCGTTCAGCCATCGGGGATCAGTGACGCTCGGAGTGTTGCCGATTCTATAGGAAGCCCGGCTCGACCCCGACGGCGCAGCACCGGAAAGGGCGGCGCCGGGCCGGCCCCGTGCCGATGCTGCGTGGGGGCGACGCCAGGGTGCCTTTTCGCGGCCATCCCCGTCCTGCCGTGCAGGGGGTCGAAGACGCCGCTCATCGCGGTGTTGCGCGCATTGCTGCCCAGCGGTCGGCAGCGTACGACCGATGGTCGCAGTGTCCGGTCTTCGTCACGGAGAAACGCTTTACAGTCGATCGCAATCAGGGTCGGCGGGCAGTTCCGGCGACTCCGGAGCCGCTGCAAGAGTCTGTTTTCCGCTTCCATCGCAGGATCATCGTGGTGCCAACACTGACCAGCCTGTTTCGTCGAGCACCTGCACCGCTTGTCGGGATCGATCTGAGTACGTCGAGCGTGAAAGTCGTCGAACTGGTCCCCGGCCAGCACACGTCGATGCGGCTCGAGCGCTATGCGATCGAGCCCATCGAGCGCGGATCGATTGTCGACGGCAATATCGAGAATGTCGAGGCAGTCGCCGAGGCACTGACCAAGGCGCTGCGCAAATGCAACAGCAGCGCGCGCGACGCCGCACTGGCGCTTCCTCCCGCTTCCGTGATCACGAAGAAGATCCTGGTGCCGATCGGCATGCGCGAAGAGGATTACGAAGCGCAGGTCGAGGCCGAGGCCAGTCAGTATCTGCCGTTTCCGATCGACGAGGTCAATCTGGACTTCCAGTTGCTCGGTTCGGCCGCGGATGCCGGCGACGAGATCGAGATGCTGCTGGCGGCCTCGCGCAAGGAAAAAGTCGATGAACGTGCGGCCGTGGTCGAAATGGCCGGTCTGCGTCCGGTGCTGATGGACGTGGAGAACCACGCGCTGCAGCGCGCGCTCGCTCATGTGGTCGGATTTCTGCCGGAGAACGGGCGGGGACAGACGATCGGGATCTTTTCGATCGGCCATGCCGCCACGACGCTGGCGGTCCTGCTCGATGAACAGATGATCTTCGAACGCGAGCAGCCGTTCGGCGGCCAGCAACTGACCCAGGACATGGTGCGGCTGTACGGTTATTCGCCCGAAGAGGCGGAGCGCCGCAAGCGCAACGGCGACCTGCCCGACAATTTCGAGCGGGATCTCGTGCAACCCTTCGTCAGCACCGCGGCAATGGAAATCTCGCGCGCGCTGCAGTTCTTTTTCACCTCGACGCCGCACACGAGTGTGGACCGGATGTATCTCGCTGGCGGATCGTCCACGCTTTCCGGCCTGGTGGATGCAGTCAAGCAGCAGATCGGAATACCGACCGAACTGTTCAGCCCCTTCCAGGGAATGGAACTGTCCGATTCGATCCGTGATCGTCAACTACGCCTGGACGCCCCGGCACTGCAGGTCGCCACGGGCCTGGCAATGCGCAGGTTCGACGCATGATTCCACGCATCAATCTCCTGCCGCATCGCGAGCGGCGGCGCGAACAGCGCAAGAAGGATTTCGTCACCCTCGGCGTACTGGTCGCCCTGCTGGCGGCAGTCAGTTGCGGCGCCGTCGCTTTCGTCATCGGCACCCGCATCGATGATCAGCGCGCCCGCAACGAGATGATCCGTTCGGCCAATGAGCGACTCGATCAGCAGTTGAAGGAAGTGGCCAGCCTGAATGCGGACATCGACGCTTTGCATGCCCGCCAGGAGGCGGTCGAAAGCCTGCAGATGAATCGCACGCTGATCGTGCATCTGTTCGATGAACTCGTTGCCCAGACCCCGGACGGCCTGTTCCTGGATTCGGTGCGTCAGCGACAGAATCGGCAGATCCTGCTGGGTGGCTACGCAGACTCGAACGAAAGGGTGTCGGAGTTTCTGCGCAATCTGTCGGGTGGTACCCGCTGGCTCGGCAAGCCCGAGCTGCTGGAAATCAAGTCCGCCAGCGCCGATGGCGCCGGCAGCGGCAAAGCGGGCGCCCGGGCCGGATCGACCGGCATCGACCCCCGTCTGTTCGAGTTTTCGCTGAACGTGACGCTGAATGATCACGAGTCCGGCGACAAGTCATCCGTGCAGAAAATTGCCCGGGGTCCGGCAACCAGCGGCTCGGCGAGGTGACAAAGATGGCGCGCTTCGATTGGTCGGTCGACTGGGCCGGCATCCGCAACCAGTTCCAGGGGCTGCAGGGCCGTCACCCGGGTCTGTGGCCGGTCGTGCCCCGCGTCGCCCTTCTGGCGGCGGTGGTCGCCGTCATTGGTGCGGTTGCCTGGTTCGGGTACTGGAGCGGCCAGCTCGACGAACTGGACCGGCGCGTGGCCGAGGAGCAGAAGCTGAGAAGGGCCTTCGTCGACAAGACCCGCCAGGTGGTGAATCTGGATGAATTGCGCCGACAGAAAGAGCAGGTCGGCAAGTATGTCAACGCGCTCGAAAAACAGCTTCCGAGCCGGGCCGAGATGGACGCCCTGCTGTCCGAGATCAACCAGGCAGGGGTTGGCCGCGGCATCCAGTTCGAACTGTTCAAGCCGGGCCGCGAGATCGTGCGCGACTACTACGCCGAAGTGCCGATCGCGATCCGCATGGTTGGCAACTACCACGCTTTCGGCGCGTTCACCAGCGAGATCTCGAATCTGGCGCGGATCGTCACACTGGGCGATCTGCAGGTGACCCGGCCGGTGGCCGGACGCAATGCGGCGCCACTGACCGCTTCGGAAAATCTGACTCTGGAGGCAACGGTGCGCACGTATCGTTATCTGGATCAGGACGAAGTCCTCCAGCGGCAGCGCGAGGCTCGCGCCGCATCCGCCAGGAATGACCGGGCGAAGAAGAAATGAAACACCCACGATCCGGTCGTCTGACTGCGGCCATTATCGGTGCTGCATTCGTCGTCACTCTCGCAGGAGGGTGCTCGAGCGATCGCAGCGATCTGCAGGAATGGATGAAGTCGGTTCGCGCCGAGGCAAAACCGGTGCCGCGACAAGTGAACGAGCCGCGGGTGTTCGAACCGTACCGGTACCAGGAGGCCGGGCGGACCGATCCGTTCTCGGCAACCCGGATCGTCTCGGCCAGTCCCGACGGGAAGAGCCGGAACGGCATTCTCGCCCCCGATCCGGATCGTCCGCGCGAACCGCTGGAAGCCTGGCCGCTGGATTCGATCCGCATGGTCGGCTATCTGTCCAACCCGCAGGGCAGTTACGCCCTGCTGAAGACGGATCGTCTGGTCTACCAGGCTGGGGTGGGCAATTACGTCGGACGCAATTACGGAAAGATCACGCGCGTCGGCGAATCGGGGATACGGCTTCGGGAACTGGTCCAGGACGCGACCGGTGACTGGACGGAACGGGAAACGACCTTGCAGATCGACGAGGGGAAGCTCGATGAAAAAAATGCGCGATGAAACCGGCCTGCTGTGCCTGCGCGCCCGCCTTGCGGCGGTACGAAGGACATTCGGGGCCTGTCTCGTCGGCCTTGCCCTGGCAGCCGGGTCGGCGCCCGACGTGTTGGCGGCCGGCAATTCGATCGAATCGGTCAGCAGCGTGCAGCAGGGCAGCACGACCTGGGTGCGGATCGGGTTCCGGGACGAACTGCACGCGCTTCCGGTGACTTTTGCCGTATCGAATCCGCCGCGCGTGGCGCTCGATTTTGCCGATACGGACAACCGTGCGGGACAGAATTCGATCGAATTGCCGCAAGGCGACGTGCGTAGTGCCGCCGTGGTCCAGTCGGGCGATCGCACGCGCATCGTGCTCAATCTGAAGCGGGCGCTCGGCTATGACGCGACAATCGATGGCAAGACCCTGGTCGTCGCCCTCCAGCCGGTGGCTGCGGCAGGTGCCACGGCCTCTTCGGCCCGGAATGCGGTACGTGATGACGCCGGGTCGACGGCGGCGGCCGGCGAACTGCGTGCGGTCGATTTCCGGCGCGGCGACAAGGGCGAGGGCCGGATCATCGTCGATCTTTCCCGGCCGGGGATGAACGTCGACATTCGTCGCCAGGGACAGAGCATCGTCGCCGACTTCATCAATGCACAGATCCCCGCCGATCTGCAGCGTCAGCTCGACGTCGGCGACTTCGGCACGCCGGTGCGGACCGTACGCACGTTCCGCCAGGGCAGCAATGCCCGCCTGGTCGTCGAGCCGCGTGGCAGCTGGGAACACAACGCCTATCAGAGCGACACGCAGTTCATTGTCGAGGTGGTCGCCGTCCAGGACGACCAGCCGTCGGCATCCGGTGCCCGGCCGCGTTATGACGGCGAGCGCCTGTCGCTGAATTTCCAGAATGTCGAGATCCGTGCGCTGCTGCAGGTGATCGCCGATTTCACCAATCTGAACATCGTGACCAGCGATTCGGTCCAGGGAAACATCACCCTGCGTCTGATGGACGTGCCCTGGGACCAGGCGCTGGCGATCATCCTCGATTCGCGCTCTCTCGGCATGCGCCGCACCGGCAACGTGATCATCGTTGCGCCGCGGGAGGAGCTGGCCGAGCGTGAGAAGCGCGAGTTCGAGGAACATGCGCAGATTGCCGAGATCGAGCCGCTGCGCACCGAGACGTTCCAGCTCAACTATCAGAAGGCGGAAGCCCTGCAGCGTCTGCTGGTCAGCGAGAAGCAGCGGGTGCTGTCCAGGCGCGGCAGCGTGGTGGTCGACCAGCGCACCAACAAGGTGTTCGTGCAGGACACGGCCGGCCGGCTCGAGGAAGTACGCCGGGTGATCGCACAGGTCGACATCCCGGTGCGCCAGGTGCTGATCGAGGCCCGGATCGTCCAGGCCGACGACAGTTTCTCGCGCAGTCTCGGTGTTCGCCTCGGATTCAACCGGATCAACGCGAAAATGGGCGGTACCCGCGGCTCGATCGGCGGCAATCTCGAAGGAGTGCACGACCTGTCCGGGCTGCCCGGCAGTCTGATGAGCGGCGCGACGTCGCTGCCGAACACGAATTTCGTCAACCTGCCGGCTTCGTCCGGAGTCGGCTCGGGTAATCCCGCGAGCTTTGCACTCAGCCTGTTCAATCCGGGCATGACGAAGTTCCTCAACCTCGAATTGTCGGCCCTGGAAGCGGATGAACGCGGGAAGGTGGTCTCGAGCCCCCGGGTGCTGACGACCGATCAGCGCACGGCGGTGATCGAGCAGGGTACCGAGATCCCCTACAAGACCGACGCCGGCGGTACGCTTGGCGGCACTTCGATCGAATTCCGGAAGGCCAGCCTGATCCTGGAAGTGACGCCGCAGATCACGCCCGAGGGCAGTGTCATCCTCGACGTCAAGGTGAACAAGGACTCGCCGGACGACGAACTGGCCACGGGTGGCGCCGGTGTGGCGATCAAGACGCGCCGGGTCGAGACGCAGGTGCTCGTCGAGAACGGCGGCACGGTGGTCATCGGCGGGATCTACGAGCAGGAGGAAAGCAACGGAGTGGAAAAAGTGCCGTTGCTGGGAGACATCCCGATCCTCGGCCATGCGTTCAAAAGCACGCTGCGCAAGAACAACCGCAAGGAACTCCTGGTGTTCCTGACGCCGCGCGTCGTCCTGGAGACCGCGCTGGCCGACTGAGCACGGTCCCGGCATCTGCGGGGCATGAGTCCGGTTGCGGCCGGGTTCATGCCCCGCATCTTTTGCGGGCTGCGCTCGCCTGTGCGCGGCCCGGCATGGCCCGGTCCGCAACGCGCGGATTTCCGCAGGAAATGACCGGTCCGGGATGGCGCCGACGGCGCTTCGCGTACTATCGCCCGGACTCTCGGGCAACGCGCTCCGGCGGTATCTCCCTGCTTCCGGATTGCAGTGCCTGAGCCTGGCCCCATGAACCGAAGCCACGCAATGACCATGCCTGCGGACCCGCATGCTGCCGACACCCGTCCGGTGATCCTCGTCGGCATGATGGGCGCGGGCAAGACGACCGTCGGGCGCCGGCTGGCAGCCCGCCTGGGGCGTCGTTTCGTCGATGCCGACCGAGCGCTCGAGGAACGGTGCGGCGTGACCGTTTCGACGATTTTCGAGCTCGAGGGCGAGCAGGGTTTCCGCCGGCGCGAGCGCGCATTGCTGGCCGAACTGGCCGCGTCCGCCGGCATCGTGCTGGCGACCGGCGGTGGTGCCGTGCTCGACGAAGGAAACCGTGCACTCTTGCGCGACAGCGGTTTCGTCGTGTATCTGAACGCTTCGGCCGCCGATCTCTGGCTGCGCCTGCGGCGTGATCGCACGCGTCCGTTGTTGCAGACTGCCGATCCCCGCCGGCAGATCGAGCGCCTGTTGACCGAGCGTGATCCGCTGTACCGGTCGGTTGCGCATCTGGTCGTCCAGAGCGCGCGCCAGCCGATCGACGAACTGGTGCTTCACATCACCGGTCTTCTGCCGCCGGGAATCCTGTTGCCGCAGAGTGACCAGACGCCGGGTGATGCGCAGTCCGGCGCGCGCATCGGGGATCAGATGGACAATTGGAGAACGGACGGCCAGGGCGATGAGTGTCAGTGAATTGCAGGTGGATCTCGGCGATCGAACTTACCCGATCCGGATCGGCGCGGGTCTGCTGGCGACGGACGAACGGCTGGCGGAGCTGGTGGCCGGCCGTCAGGTCGCGATCGTCAGCAACGATACGGTGGCGTCCCGCTACCTCGAGCTGCTGCGCCGCTCGCTGCGGGCGGCCGCCGTGGTCGAAACCATCCTCGTGCCGGATGGCGAGGAATACAAGAATCAGGCCTCGCTCGATCAGGTGCTCGACCGCCTGCTCGAGTGCCGCTTCGATCGTCGCAGCCTGCTCGTGGCGCTCGGCGGCGGGGTCATCGGCGACCTGACCGGCTTTGCCGCCGCCATCTATCAGCGCGGCATCGATTTCGTGCAGGTGCCGACCACGCTGCTGGCACAGGTCGATTCCTCGGTCGGCGGCAAGACGGCGATCAACCACCCGCGTGGCAAGAACATGATCGGCGCCTTCCATCAGCCGCGCCTGGTTCTGGCCGACGTCGACACGCTGCGCACACTGCCGGCGCGCCAGTTGAGTGCGGGTCTGGCCGAGATGATCAAGCACGGCGCGATCGCTGATGTCGGCTACCTCGATTCGCTCGAACGCACGATGCCGGCGCTGCTCGCGTGCGAGCCCGGCGCACTGTCGGCAGCGATCCGCCGTTCGTGCGAGATCAAGGCCGGTGTCGTCGCCGCCGATGAGCGCGAGAGCGGTCTGCGCGCAGTGCTCAATTACGGTCACACGTTCGGGCACGCCATCGAGACCGGCAGCGGTTACGGCCAGTGGCTGCACGGCGAAGCGGTCGGCACCGGGATGCTGATGGCGGCCGACCTGTCGCATCGCCTGGGCATGCTCGATGCGGCGGCGTGCGTCCGCCTGACCGGCGCAGTGGCGGCTGCGCGCCTGCCGCTGCGTGCGCCGTCCTGGCCAGCGGCACGCTGGCTGGAACTGATGAGCATCGACAAGAAGGCCGAGCAGGGAACACCGAAATTCGTCCTGCTCGAAGCGCTTGGCCGTGCGCTCGTGCGCCGGGTACCAGCGGAGCCGCTGCTGGCTGCCATTGCCGCTTTCAGCGGGGACGGTGGGCAGCCCGTGGCGGCGCGGGCTGCAGCGGAAAGTGCATCCGGTAATCACGGCCAGGCTGGCGTCCGCGGCGGCGATGGCCGCTCGAATCCCCGGTGACGGAATGGCGGGCGCGGCACGCGTTTCCTGGGCGGCCGACCCGGATTGCAGCCGCGGCCGGTGCTACCCGACGAGCCCTTCGGCCACGCGCAGCGAGTTCCAGCGCGACCGCGATCGCATCGTGCACTGCACGGCATTTCGCCGGCTCGAATACAAGACGCAGGTCTTCGTCAACCACGAAGGCGACCTGTTCCGCACGCGCCTGACGCATTCGATCGAGGTGGCGCAGATCGCGCGCTCGATCGTCCGTTTCCTGCGGCTGAACGAGGATCTCGTCGAAGCCATCGCACTCGCGCATGATCTCGGCCATACGCCGTTCGGTCATGCCGGGCAGGACGAACTCGATACCTGCATGAAACCGTGGGGCGGCTTCGAGCACAATCTGCAGTCGCTGCGTGTCGTCGATGAACTCGAACAACAGTATGCCGGGCATGACGGCCTGAATCTGTGCTTCGAGACGCGCGAAGGCATCCTGAAGCACTGCACGAAGACGCGTGCCCGGCGGCTGGGCGAGATCGGCGAACGTTTTCTCACGCAGCGCCAGCCGTCGCTGGAAGCGCAGATCGCCAATCGTGCCGACGAAATCGCCTACAACAATCATGACGTTGACGACGGGCTGCGCTCCGGTCTGCTCGATCTCGATGCGCTCGTCGAGGTGAGCCTGTTCGGACGGCACTACCGGACGGTCATCGAACGCCATCCGGACATCCATGGGCGCCGGCTCGTGCACGAGACCATCCGCCGGATGATCGATGAACTGGTCACGGACCTGATCGGCGAGACGCAGCGCCGCATCGACGCCGCCGGCATCGCGTCGATCGAGGACGTGCGTGCGGCACCGCCGCTGACCGCGTTCTCGCCGCGCATGCATGCGGAATCGATGCAGCTCAAGCGGTTCCTGCACACCCGTCTGTACGAGCATGAACGCGTGCTGGCGGTGATGCATCGCGCCCGCGCCATCATCCGCACGCTCTTCACTCTGTACCGGGAAGATCCACTGCGGCTGCCCGAAGAGCACCGGGAGCGCGTCGCCCGCCTCGGCGAGCGGGCGATCGCCGATTATGTTGCCGGGATGACCGATCGCTTCGCGATTCGCGAATACGTGCGGCTCACGGAATCGGACCCCACAGTCGCCGATGCCGACGTACTGGGCGCGGCAAGCGACCCGGCGTCGACATGAGAACGCGTCCAGCCCCCGGCCACCGCCGATGACGGCACCCGCGCCCTGAGCAGGGCACAGGGCTTCAGCACCCGGCCTCGCGGCACTTGTACAGCCCCATGCCACGCAGGCGCATCACCGTTTCGCCATTCTGGTTGATCGCCTCCTGCAGTACCTCGATGACGCCGCGATCGGGCTTGCTCTGCGACCGGCGCGTTTCGAGGACCGTCACCCGCAGCCGCAGACGATCGCCCGGCCGCACCGGCTGTATCCAGCGCACTTCGTCCACCCCCGGCGAGCCCATGCTCGATAGCGGAGAAATGAAGTGGTCGACGAGCAGCCGCATCATGATGCCGCCCGTCATCCAGCCACTGGCGATCAGCCCGCCGAAAATCGACTTCTTTGCCGCCTCGTGATCCAGATGAAACGGCTGCGGATCGTAGCGGCGCGCGTAGTCGATGATCTCTTCCTCGGTGACGAGATAGTCACCCACTTCCATCACTTCGCCCGGATGGAAATCCTCAAAGTAGCGCTCTTTCGGGGGAACGGGCATGCATGGGGCTCCGGTGGCTGGAGAAAATGGAAGAGTCTAGCGTGTCGCGTGCATCGACAGTCCGAATGTCTTGGCCGTGCGGGGAGCCGTACTTCACGTTTCTGATCCAGCGTCGTCGTAATCATGGGACTGGCGACACTTTTCGACTTGATTGGCAGTACTGGTAGGCAGGAGAGTCGGCGGGGAGCTACTTCGCACGGACATACAGTATCTTTGAGCCAGAACCCGGGATTGATCTTTCCTCGAACTGGAAAATATCGGTTTTCTTTTTTACAAGATCGCTCAGCTTCTTGAATCCATAGAGCCGGGAATCGAAGTCGGGTTGAAGTTTTGTCAAGTAACTGCCGAATGTTCCGAGATGCGCCCAGCCAGTATCGTCGCTGGCCTTTTCAAGTGCTTCAAGGACAAACGCTCGAGGGAATATCTTTTTGCTCTCGGGTTCTTCGACTGGATGCCCCGAAGTATTCGGAGCGGGTTTTTCCTCACCTGACGATGAATTTTCAGCTGGATCCTGGTCCACAGGGCGCAATACTTCAGTAAACAAAAATCTGTGGCACGCATTTCGGAATGCTTCGGGCGTCTTTTGTTCCCCAAATCCGTATACCGTCAAACCTTCTTCGCGTATGCGCATTGCGAGCCCGGTAAAATCGCTGTCGCTGGACACGAGACAGAAACCATCAAATCGTCCCGTATACAGAAGATCCATTGCATCAATGATTAGCATGCTATCGGTCGCATTTTTCCCTTTTGTATAAGCGAACTGCTGAACCGGCTTTATGGCGTGCATGTTCAGAACTTTCTTCCACTGAGAGCTGGCTGGAGACGTGAAATCGCCATAGATGCGCTTGACGGTTGCCTCGCCAAAGCTGGCGATTTCGGCCAACAATCCTTCAATAACCGAGGCCTGTGCATTATCTGCGTCAATCAGTACTGCAAGACGGGAAGTTGGTTCTTCGGCTTCAATTTTGGCAACAAGACGTGAATTTACCATTCTGGATTCCAAATTTCGAACTCGGCCTGATTCAGTGGAATTGTTCACGAAATTTCGTGCAAGCTGACCCGGCTCCGCCGCATGTGAAGTGAGCACGGGATGACATCCAGGTGACGTGATTCTCGCCAGATTGCTTGCGCTTGCATTACTTGAGACGGACAAGTGGAGGTTGTTGGCAGACAGATGAAACGCTGCAAGGATGAAGAGTCGAGCGAATGTGCTGTAATGGTGCAGGCTGTAGCGTCAGAGATCGTTTTCAGCGTCCGCGATGTAGACTCATGGCGCCTGTTTTACCGTAACCGCAGGCTTTCTTCGCTTACTCATTCGATTGAGCGCTTCGATATTTCGTCTGCGTATCACTATCCGGGAAGAACATGGCCGTTCCGACCTACGACAAGTTCATCGAGCCAATTCTGCGGTTTCTACACACCCGTCCGCGAGGTGCACCTGCCCGCGAAGTGCACGAGGCAGCAGCGCGGACACTCGGAATTTCGGACGCAGACCGACAGGTACTGGTGCCGAGCGGTGGGCAACTGCTGTACAAAAATTGTGCTGCATGGGCGCACGACCGGTTGAAGCGGTCGGGACTATCGAGTAGCCCCAGGCGGGGCATCTGGCAGTTGACGAGCGAAGGCGTCACTTTTGTCGCCAACCATGAGTCGTCCCTTCCCCCGCTGAAATAATTTCGCCTGGCTGGCTGTCGGCAGAATCTCCAGCGTGTTCCTGACCTGTTTTTGCTCTCGCTGTCGACCTGAATATTTTTCAGTACTGTCTGGATCTCAAAGCAGCCGGGACGTCAGCCCAGGCTCTTCCCTTAGCCATCACGCCTGCCACGCGTCCCATGCGCCAGAAAATATGTGATGGCGCTGGAACAGGCACACAGGATCCAGAACAGGAAGAAGCCGATCGTATAGGCCGCCCCCCGGCTGCTGCCGAGCCATTCGGCGACGAAGCCGAGTTCGCGCGGATCGATCAGCGAGAAGAAGAGGCCGGCAGCGACGATGGCCATCAGGAAGGCCGGCCACAGGATCTTCATGATCATGCGGGTCAGCGGATGTTCGTAGCGGTCCTGCGGAGCTTCGTCTGCCATCGCTTGTATCGAATCTGCCGTCGAATGGGTTACCGAACCGGTACCGTGGTCGTTGATGGCCGGTCGGGCCCGACGCCATCCTCTCTCTGCATGGCGTGCAGCATCAGCGGGGTGTCGAAACGGGTGACGGCGGCGCGCGCCAGACGCCACAGCCGACCCTCATCCTCGATCTGCACCAGCCAGTGGCTCTGACCGCTCGCCGGCAGCGTGCCGATGCCGTGGTAGCGGCCGGCTCCATCGTGCCCGAGGCGGATTTCCTGATCAAGCGTGGCGCGTGTGGCGTGCACCAGGCGCAGCACCAGCGCCGGTGGCCAGGCGCTGCCGCGTGCCGCCGTCAGGTGCAGATCGATATTCGACGTGCCGGGATCCGCGCTGCGGGCGGTGAAGTGCAGTTCCGCCTGCAGCCCGAGATCGGTTGCTGTCCGGTCGCGCGCGAGTTGCTGGTTGATGGCGCGGCCTTCGCGGTAGTAGTCGTCGACGACCAGGGAATCGCTGGTCGTGATCGCCAGCCACAAGGTGATCAGGCCGCCGACGAGGGCTGCCGTCGGAGCGATGGCCAGCAGCCAGGGCCAGCGCTGGCGATACCAGGGTGTGCTGTCGGCCTGCCTTCGGGTGGAAGCGGGCGTTTGCTTCATCGGGCGCTCGGGCATGTCGACGGCATCCATGATCAGCGCGGCACGAAGAAGGTCGACTGCGCTTCGGCCGCCACGGCCGGATCATCGGCGGCCTCGATCCGGAAGACGATGCGGTTGCTGCCCGGCACGCCGTGATCGGGTTCGACGCGCGCGCTCACCGGCACCAGGCGCACGCCGGCCGGTTCGATGTCGAATTCGGTGGTGCCGACCAGAAACACGGTGTCGATTCCGCGGACGGTGATCCGGAAGCGGCGGGTGCGCTCGCTCGGGTTGATGATCTGGACGCGGTAGCTGTTCTCGATCATGCCGCCGGCCACTTCGCGCCCGAGTGCGCTGTCGCGGATCACATCGGCCTTGACCGGTGCACGCAGGACCAGGTGCGCAAACACGGCGATGGTCACGGCCAGCAGGATGCTGCTGTAGATGAGCACGCGCGGACGCAGCACGCGGCGCCAGATCGCGCGCCGATCGAGCCTGTTGTCGAGTGCGTTCTGTGTCGTGTAGCGGATCAGGCCACGCGGGTAGCCCATCCGGTCCATCACCTGGTCGCAGCCGTCGATGCAGGCGGCGCAGCCAATGCACTCGATCTGCAGCCCGTCGCGGATGTCGATGCCGGTCGGGCAGACCTGCACGCAGACATTGCAGTCGACGCACTCGCCGAGACCGAGCGTCGCCAGGTCGGCCTTGCGCGAGCGCACGCCACGCGGCTCGCCGCGCGCGCCGTCATAGGTGATGATCATCGTGTCCTTGTCGAACATCACGCTCTGGAAGCGGGCGTACGGACACATGTACTTGCAGACCTGTTCACGCATGAAGCCGGCGTTGCCCCAGGTGGCAAAGCCGTAGAACAGCACCCAGAAGCTCTGCCACGGGCCGAGTGTGAATCCGGCAATGCCGGCCAGCAACTGGTCGATCGGCGTGAAGTAGCCGACGAAGGTGATGCCGGTCCACAGCGCGATGACGATCCAGGCCAGGTGCTTGGCCGCCTTGCGGGCAAACTTGTTCACGCTCATCGGCGCGCGGTCGAGGCGCATGCGCGCATTGCGGTCGCCCTCGATGCGCCGCTCGATCCACATGAAGATTTCGGTGTAGACCGTCTGTGGACAGGCGTAGCCGCACCACAGGCGACCGGCCACGGCGGTGAACAGGAACAGGCCGAGCGCCGAGATGACCAGCAGCGCCGTCAGGTAGATGAAGTCCTGCGGATAGAGGACGAGATTGAACAGATAAAAGCGGCGCGCTTCGAGATCGAAAAGAACAGCCGGCCGCCCGCCCCAGGACAGCCACGGCAGGCCGTAGTAGATGATCTGCGTGAACCAGACCAGTACCCAGCGCCAGCGCGCATACCAGCCGGTGACGGCGCGCGGATAGATCTTGCGCCGGCCTTCATAGAGCGCGCTGCCGGCGCCTGACGGCGGGCGTGCCGTTGCTGCGGGACGCATGTTCAATCCGGGTTCACCGGTTGGTGGCCAATGCCGGCGTGCTGTCTGTGTCGGCCGTCGGGGCGGCACGATTCGACAGGCCCCAGACGTAGGCGGTGAGCAGGTGGATCTTGCCGTCGGAGAGCATCTGGCCGAAGGCCGGCATGCGGTTCGAGCGACCGTTCTCGATGGCTTCGACGATGCGCGGCAGACCGCCGCCATACAGCCAGACCTGGTCGGTCAGGTCGGGCGAGCCGATCGCCTGGTTGCCGGTGCCGTCCTCGCCGTGGCAGGCGGCGCAGACGGCGAATTTCTCGCGACCCGCTTCGGCGGCGGCCGCGTCGTGCCGGCTGCCCGACAGCGACAGCACGTAGTTGGCGACGTTGCTGACGTCGGTGGCATCACCGACGGCGGCCGCCATCGGCGGCATCACGCCGTTGCGCCCTTCGGTGATGGTCGTGCGGATCGCGTCCGGGTCGCCGCCATACAGCCAGTCGCCGTCGGTCAGGTTCGGGAAACCGCGGCTGCCGCGCGCGTCCGAGCCGTGGCACTGCACGCAGTAGGTCAGGTACATGCGCTCGCCCATCGCGCGTGCCTGCGCGTCGGCGGCCACCGTCGGAATGTCCTGCTGCAGGTATTTCGCAAACAGCGGTGCCGTGGCTTCGTCCACGCGTGCGACTTCCCGTTCGTATTGTCCCTTCTGGCTCCAGCCGAGCAGCCCCTGAAAGGTGCCCAGCCCCGGGTACAGGGCGAGGTAGACGAAGGCGAACAGGCAGGTCAGCAGGAACAGTCCGAGCCACCAGCGCGGCAGCGGATTGTTGTACTCCTCGAGATCTTCGTCCCAGCAATGCCCGGTGGTATCGACTTTCTGGCCCGGTACACGGCCGCGCGCGAGTATCAGGGTCAGCCAGATGCAGAAGGCGACCGATATCAGCGTGACGATCGTGATGTACACGCCCCAGCCCGGCGAAACGAAATCAGCCATGGTGTTTCTGTTCCTGGTGTTTCCGCTCCTGAACACCGGGAGCGTCATCCGGTTCGACGAAAGGCAGATTGGCCGCCTCGGCGAAGCGCTCGCGTTGACGCCCGCTCCAGGCCCAGGCAACGATGCCGAGAAAGGCGAGCAGGCAGATCACTGCCAGTACGCCGCGGAAAACGTTGATGTCCATGATCGGCTCCCGGCGTGTTCAGCCTGCGCGGGCGGACCCGCCAGGACGACCGGGGTGGTCCGTGCGCAGAGCGCTGCCGGCACGCCAGTCCGTGCCCGATAGCGTCGCATGTCTCATCGGGCGGTGCTCTGGATCGACGTGCCGAGCACCTGCAAGTAGGCGATCAGCGCGTCCATTTCGGTATGGCCTTCGAGCACCCCGGGCGCGCCGGCGATGTCCTCATCCGTGTACGGGTGACCAAGCTTGCGCAGCACGGTCATCCGGCGGCCGACGGTGCCGTCATCGGCGGGGGCCTTTTCCAGCCATGGATAGCCGGGCATGTTCGATTCGGGCACGAGGTCGCGCGGATTGATCAGGTGCACGCGATGCCATTCGTCGCTGTAGCGGCCGCCGACGCGGGCCAGATCGGGGCCGGTACGCTTGCTGCCCCAGAGGAACGGGCGGTCATAGACGAATTCGCCGGCGACCGAGTAGTGTCCATAGCGTTCGGTTTCGGCACGAAACGGCCGGATCATCTGCGAATGACAGTTGACGCAGCCTTCGCGGATGTAGACGTCGCGGCCGACGAGTTCGAGCGCGCCGTAGGGCTCGAGCCCGTCCACGGCTTCGGTGGTCGACTTCTGGAAGAACAGCGGCACGATCTCGACGAGGCCGCCGACGCTGATCGCGACCAGGATCAGCACGATCATCAGCGTCAGGTTCTTCTCGATCAGGGCATGGGTGAATTTCATGGTCTCGCCCTCATGCGTGCGCCGCGCGCACCGGCGGGACTGGCGCGTCGACCGGCCGGCCGGCGCGGATCGTCATCAGGCAGTTGTAGAGCATCAGCAGCATTCCGCCCAGGTAGAGCAGGCCGCCGGCGAAGCGGATGTACCAGTACGGGTACGAGGCCTTGACCGATTCGACGAAGGCATAGGTCAGGGTGCCGTCGACGTTGGTCGCGCGCCACATCAGGCCCTGGGTGACGCCGGCGATCCACAGCGCGGCGATGTAGAGCACGACGCCGATCGTCGATACCCAGAAGTGGGTCTCGATCAGCCGTGTGCTGTACATCTTCGTCTGGCCGAACAGGCGCGGAATCAGGTAGTAGATCGAGCCCATCGTGATGAAGCCGACCCAGCCCAGCGCGCCCGAGTGCACGTGGCCGATCGTCCAGTCGGTGTAATGCGACAGCGCGTTGACGGTCTTGATCGACATCATCGGCCCCTCGAAGGTCGACATGCCGTAGAAGGACAGCGAGACGACGAGGAACTTCAGGATCGGATCCTCGCGCAGTTTGTGCCAGGCACCCGACAGCGTCATCATCCCGTTGATCATTCCGCCCCAGGACGGCGCCAGCAGGATCAGCGAAAACACCATGCCGACGCTCTGCGCCCAGTCGGGCAGCGCCGTGTAGTGCAGATGGTGCGGGCCGGCCCACATGTAGGTGAAGATCAGCGCCCAGAAGTGCACGATCGACAGCCGGTACGAATAGACCGGGCGCTCGGCCTGCTTCGGAATGAAGTAGTACATCATCCCGAGGAAGCCGGCGGTGAGGAAGAAGCCGACCGCGTTGTGGCCGTACCACCACTGCACCATCGCGTCCTGCACGCCGGCGTAGGCCGAATACGATTTCGTCCAGGTCACCGGCAGCGCGGCGCTGTTCACGATGTGCAGCACGGCGATCGTGATCACGTAGGCGCCGAAGAACCAGTTGGCCACATAGATGTGCGGTGTCCTGCGTTTTGCGATCGTGCCGAAGAAGACGATCGCATAGGCGATCCAGACCAGCGCGATCAGCACGTCGATCGGCCACTCGAGTTCGGCGTATTCCTTGGTCGTCGACAGCCCCATCGGCAGTGTGATCACCGCCGCGACGATCACCGCCTGCCAGCCCCAGAACGTGAAGGCAGCCAGTTTCGGCGCGAACAGCGGCACCTGCGACGTGCGCTGGACGACAAAGTAGGAAGTCGCGAACAGCGCGCTGCCGCCGAAGGCAAAAATCACCGCATTGGTGTGCAGCGGGCGCAACCGGCTGTAGGTGAGCCACGGAATGTCCATGTTCAGCGCCGGCCAGGCCAGTTCGGCGGCGATCCACACACCGACCAGCATGCCGACCACGCCCCAGACGACAGTCATGACCGCGAACTGGCGGACGACCTTGTAGTGGTAGGTGGCTGCGGCGCCGGCGTGACTGGAGGAAGGCCGCAAATTGCTGGCGGCGTCTATGGCGACGGTGGTCATGCGATCTCCGCGGACGAGCCGGAAAGGAGTCGAAACGGTGCAGGTTCCGAGCTGCCGATCATCAAGACCGAGATTATTGAAAGCTTCTGATCGATTGTTATTGTCTTTGATCAATGATTGCTTCGGCTCATCATGTCAGGCCGGCTCAGTTGGGCGGGCGCGCCTGGTCCGGCCGGTGTTCACCGTTCAGTTCGTCTTCCTGTCCGCCTTCCTCCCTGCCGCTGGCGGCAGCGTCGTCCCGGGGCGCGTCGACCGGCCGGTCGTCGTCGTGCAGGATGCTCCAGGCCGGGCTGTCCAGATCGTCGAACTGGCCGCTGTCCGACATGCGCAGGAAAAGCCAGGCAGCCACGGCGATGAAGGCCAGGCTCAGCGGGATGAGCAGGTAGAGGGCTTCCATGCGTGGTTGTCCGGTGACGCGGTCCGGTCCGTCGCCGGCCGTCTCGCGTGGGTCTGTCTTGCGCCGGTCGTCAGCCGCAGTGCGTTGAGCACGACGGTCAGCGAACTGCACGTCATGCCCAGTGCGGCCAGCCACGGCGGCACCCAGCCGAAGGCGGCCGCAGGGATGGCAATGGAGTTGTAGGCCAGCGCCCAGCCCAGGTTCTGGCGCACGATACGTCGCGTGCGCAGCGCGAGCGTGTGCAGCGCCGGCAGTCCGTGCAGCGAGGCGTCGAGCAGCACGATGCCGGCCGCCGTGCGGGCCAGTGAGGTGGCCTCGCCGACGGCCACCGACATGTCGGCTGCCGCGAGCACCGGCGCATCGTTGATGCCGTCGCCAACCATCAGCACCCGGCGTCCTTCGGCCTGCAGGGTGCGTACGCGAGCGAGCTTGTCGGCCGGGGTGGCGTCGCCGGTGGCCCGTTCGATGTTCAGCTCGCGTGCGACCGACTGCACGGCCTCGCTGCGATCGCCCGAGAGCAGATGCACCCGCAGGCCGCGCGCAGTCAGCGCGGCGACGACTTCGGCGGCTTCGTCCCGCAGCCGGTCGCGCAGATGCAGGCGGGCAAGAGGGCGCAGTTCGTCGACGAGCCAGACGGATGATTCCGTCTCTTCGGGCTCGCGCGGCCCGTTTCCGGAAGATACGGGCGGCAGGGCCGTCGGTGCGGTTGTCGTGGCAGGTGTGGCTTTGGCTCCGGCCGCCGGGACCAAAGCCGGCTCTTCGTGGTTTTCGTCGCAGCCCAGCGCCGGATGCCATTCGGCGACCCAGCGCCGCGATCCGAGACGGTAGCGGTGCCGGCCGATACGGGCCTCGACGCCCATGCCAGGGCGTGTCCGGATGTCGCTGGCGAGAAATGCCGGTGGAGCCGCCAGATCTGCCGCCGCCGCCCGGATGACCGTTGCCAGCGGGTGTGACTGTCCGGCTTCGAGTGCCGCGCACAGCGCCAGGATCCGGTCGCGGTCGAGTTGTGGTGACCGATCGGCTTCCACCCGGTCCGTTGCTGCCGGCCGATCGGTGGCGGAGTTTGCCGGGTACACGTGGCGCGTCGCTGCCGGGTCGTCCGGGAGCGCTTCGATGGTGACCAGCTGCGGTCGTCCCTCGGTGAGCGTGCCGGTCTTGTCGAAGACGACGTCCGTGCACCGTGCAATCTGCTCGAGCGCATCCGGGCGTGCGATCAGCATGCCGCGCCGGATGGCCGTCCCGGTGGCTGCCGCCAGCGCCGCCGGCACGGCCATTGACAGCGCGCACGGACACGAGACGACGAGAACCGCGATCGCGATCGGTGTCGCACGCGCCGGGTCGATCTGCATCCAGATGAGCCAGACGGCGACGGCCAGCAGCAGCAGCGCACTGACGAAAATGCGCGCGACCTGTCCGGACAGGTCAGCCAGGCGCGGCCGTGCGGCAGCGGCACGGGTGGCCAGCCGTTCGATCGTCGAGATCGCACTGTCCTCGCTTGCGCGCACGGCGAGCGCCGTGATCGGGTTGCCGGCATTGATCGCGCCGCCGGGAATCTCGTCGCCGGGCGCGCGTGTCAGTGCCCGCGATTCGCCGGTGAGCAGCGATGCATCGATCGCTGTATGTCCGTCGACGATGCGTGCATCGACGCCGACGCGCTCGCCGGTGGCAACGCGGAAATGATCTCCCGGGACAAGCCGCGTCACCGGCACGCGTTCGCCCGCGCCGGTGACCGGATCGAGACGCTCGACCGTCTCCGGGGTGCCGGCGGTGAGCGCATCGATCGCCTGTCCGGCGCGTCGGCGCGCGATCCATTCCAGATAGCGGGCGGCCAGCAGCAGGCAGACGAACATCGTCACCGAATCGAACCAGACTTCGCCGCGACCGGTCAGCGTGGCCTGCACGCTGGCCGCGAAGGCGGCCAGAATCCCGATCGCGACCGGTACGTCCATGCCGGGGCTGCGGGCGCGCAGGTCGCGCCAGGCACCAGCCAGAAACGGCGTCGCCGAATAGAAGACAACCGGGATCGTCAGCAGCAGGCTGGCCCACCGCAGCAGCGACTCGTGACCGGGTTCAATGTCGCCGGGCGCCGCGATGTACGACGGAAACGCGTACATCATTACCTGCATCATCGCCAGGGTCGCGATGAACAGACGGCGAAAGAGCGCTTTCGAGGTGCGCCGGATCTGCTGTTCGCGTTCCTGCGCGGCAAAAGGCCGGGCGATATAGCCGACACGCGCAATCGCCGCGAGCAGGCCGGACAGGGGTGTGCGCTCCGGGTCCCAGCGCACATGCACGCGTTCTCCGGCCAGTTGCACGCGGACGTCGACGACCCCGGGCTCGCGCAGCAGCGTCTGTTCGAGCAGCCAGACGCAGGCGCCGCAGCGCAGCCCGTCGACCAGCAGGGTGGCTTCGCGCAGTGCTGCATGACCAGAGTCCGGCGCGCGCGCTCCCGCATCCGCGACCCGGTGCCGCGGGATGGCATCGGCGTGGTTGCGGTCGTCCCGTGTTGCACCGCTGGCGGCCGGCGCCGGTCGGCTGATGCGGGCGAGGATGTCCCGGTCGTCCCAGGCATCCAGTGCCGTCGCCCCGTCCGCTGCGGTGGCCGCCCGGGCCGGTTGCGTGCGCGTGCGGTAATAGTCGCTCAGTCCGGCCGCTTCGATCGCTTCGGCGACGGCCTTGCAGCCGGCGCAGCACATTTCGCGCTCGCTGCCCTCGATGCATGCACGCCAGGTGCCCGGTCGATCGACCGGTTCGTCGCAGTGAAAGCAGTTCACCGGAACCATTGCAGGCACAGGTCGACCGCCTGATGCAGGCCGGCGATCGGATCGAGACGCGCCAATCCGGCGACGCCCCAGACGGCGATCAGGATGCCGGCCGCGGCGCGTGCTCCGGGCCGGCCCAGCAGGTGGGCGCCGCGGTCGGCGGCCAGCCCGAGGGTGAGCAGGTTCGGCAGGGTGCCGAGGCCGAAGGCGAGCATGACAGCCGCACCGCCGCGGGCACTGCCGCTCACCAGCGCAGCCGCCAGCGCGCCGTACACCATTCCGCACGGCACCCAGCCCCAGGCCGCGCCGGCGGCCAGCGCCCCGCGGATGCTGGTCGCGCCGAGCAGGCGCGAGGCCAGCGGAGCGATCCGTTTCCAGGCCGTCGTGCCGATGCGTTCGAGAAAGCGCAGGCGGCGAAAACCGCCGGTCAGCGCCAGGCCGAGCACGATCATCAGCACGCTGGCGGCCACGAAGACCACCTGCTGCACCGGCAGGATGTGTTCGGCCAGCCAGATTGCCGAACCGGCGGTGCCGGCCAGTGCGCCGGCACTTGCATAGCTGCCGATCCGCCCGGCGTTGTAGGCCAGTTGCAGCGTAACGCCCGAACGCGCGGCAATGGCGGCCGACCCGTCGGCGTGCGCCTGCACCGGCAGCATCCGGTGGCGTGTGCCCAGCAGGGCGACGATGCCGCCGCACATCGACGCACAGTGCACACCGCCGAACAGGCCGAGCAGGAAGAACGGAATCAGTGAAGTGTCCATGCGCCGGATATCATCCCGGGAACTGCTGAGGCCAACGCGATTCGCATCGGGGTTGCCGCAGGAAACAGGTTTTGTCGCGCAACTCCCCGTGCGGTCAAACGCGGATCCGGATGTCATCTGTCGATCCGGATCGATTGATGATAGTCGGTTTCAATGAGAGATTCCTGAGGCATGTCAAGAACCTTATGGACGGATGCAGATGGCGTGCCGCACACCCTCGACCAGCGCCATCTGCCGTTCGAGCGGCGCGAGATTGCGCTGCGCAGCGCTGTTGACTGCGAACAGGCCATTCGCGAGATGCAGGTGCGCGGTGCACCGCTCATTGGCGCCGTCGCGGCCTGGGGACTGGCACTCGCTGCTGCTGCCGATCCGTCGGACGAGGCCCTTGCCGCGGCCAGCCAGCGGCTTGCGGCCGCGCGGCCGACGGCAGTGAACCTGCGCTGGGCGCTGGATCGCGTACGTCGGCGTATCGAGGCCGCGCCGGCCGCACAGCGGGCCGCGCTCGCGCGTGCGGAGGCACAGGCTATCTGCGACGAGGATGTCGCGGTCAATCTGCGCATCGGTACGCACGGTGCGGAGTTGCTGCGCGCGCTGGAACGACGGACAGGCGAGCCGTCGCAAGCGGGCACGGACCACACCGCTCCGTCTCCGACACAGGACCGATCGTCGACAGCAGCGCTGGCGACATCGCCGGAGACCGCATCGCTGCGGCTGCTGACTCACTGCAACGCCGGCGGCATCGCCACCATCGAGCACGGGACGGCGCTGGCGCCGGTCCATCGCCTGCATGCCGAAGGCGTGCCGGTGCACGTCTGGGTCGACGAGACGCGACCGCGCAACCAGGGGGCACTGACCGCCATGGAACTGGCGGACCAGGGCATCGCGCATACCTTCATCGTCGACAATGCCGGCGGCTGGCTGATGCGCCAGGGGCTCGTCGATGCCGTCATCGTCGGCTGCGATCGGGTCGCGGCCAACGGCGACGTCGCCAACAAGATCGGCACCTATCTGAAGGCGCTCGCGGCGCACGACAACGGCATTCCGTTCTACGTCGCCTGTCCGGTCTCGAGCATCGACCCGACGATTGCCGACGGCGCCTCGATTCCGGTCGAGGAGCGCGATGCCCGGGAAGTCACGCACGTCACCGGCATCGTCGACACTCCGTCGACACGACCGCCGACCTGGGTGCAGGCACGGGTGCTCGCGCCCGGCAGCCCGGCGGCCAATCCGGGCTTCGACGTCACGCCGGCGCGCCTGGTCACGGCGCTCATTACCGAACATGGGGCATGCGAGGCGTCGCCGCAGGCCATTGCCGCCCTGCTGCGCACCGCCTCGGCGGCGGTATCAGCAGCGGCACCGACGCAGGCCCGGCCGCCGGCGACGCCGGAAAACGATTCTGCCGCCCGCCAGGAGCGTTCATGACCGAGAACGACGCACGCGCCGCGCTGATCGATGCGGCCCGCCGGATGGCACCGCTGGGCATCAATACCGGCCGTGCCGGCAATCTGTCGCTGCGCTGGCACCGCGGTGGTGAAGACGGCCTGCTGGTGACGCCGGGCGCACTTGCCTACGAGGATACGACGCTCGACGACATCGTCTGGCTGCCGCTGGCCGTGGAGGCCGACGAAAATCCGCGGGCCGCGCTGCCGGTACGCATGCACGGCACGCGCGCACCGTCATCGGAATGGCGCCTGCACCGCGACCTGTACCGCACGCGCGCCGATGCGCAGGCAATCGTGCACGCGCATCCGCCGCACGCGACGGCACTTGCCTGCCTGCCGCGCATTCATGCGTCCGGCATCCCGGCCTTCCATTACATGATCGCCGCGGCCGGCGGGCACGACATCCGCTGCGCGCCGTATGCCACATACGGTACGGCAGAACTGTCCCGGCACGCGCAGGCCGCGCTGCGCGATCGACGCGCCTGCCTGCTCGCACAGCACGGCACGGTTGCGCTGGGTGCCGGTCTGGCGTCCGCGCTCGAACTCGCAGTCGAAGTCGAAGCGCTGGCGCGCATGTACTGGCTGGCGCTGCAGGTGGGCGAACCGGTCATCCTCGACACGCCGCAGATGGACGAGGTGCTGGCCCGCTTCGCGCGCTACCGGCCCGAGGTCACTGCAACACCCGGGCCAGATACTGTCCGGTGACGCTTTCCGCCCGGGCCGCGACGTCTTCCGGCGTGCCGCTGGCGACCACCTGTCCGCCGCCGGCGCCGCCGGCCGGACCGAGGTCGATCAGCCAGTCGGCCGTCTTGATGACGTCCAGGTTGTGCTCGATGACGATGACGGTGTTGCCTCGATCGCGCAGCGCGTGGATGACCTTGAGCAGCAGCGCGATGTCGTGGAAATGCAGGCCGGTCGTCGGCTCGTCGAGAATGTAGAGCGTGCGGCCGGTGTCGCGTCGCGACAGTTCCTCGGCCAGCTTCACCCGCTGTGCTTCGCCGCCCGAGAGCGTCGTCGCGCTCTGGCCGAGACGGACATAGCCGAGCCCCGTTTCCTGCAGCGTCTCCAGTTTGCGCCGGATCGTCGGCACCGCGTCGAAAAAGGTCGCGGCCCGGTCGATGGTCATCTCCAGCACCTGCGCGATGTTGTGCCCCTTGTACTGCACTTCGAGGGTCTCGCGGTTGTAGCGCTGGCCGCCGCAGACTTCACAGGCCACGTGCACGTCGGGCAGGAAATGCATTTCGACGCGCAGCACGCCGTCGCCCTGACAGGCTTCGCAGCGTCCGCCCTTGAGATTGAACGAGAAGCGGCCGGGCCCATAGCCGCGCTCGCGCGCGAGCGGCGTTTCCGCGAACAGTTCGCGGATCGGCGTGAACAGGCCGGTATAGGTGGCCGGATTCGATCTGGGCGTGCGCCCGATCGGGCTCTGGTCGACGGCGATGACCTTGTCGATCTGGTCGAGTCCGTCGATGCCGTCGTGTGGTGCGGGCGAGGTCGTCGCCCGATGGATCGCGCGCGCGGCGGCGGCGTGCAGCGTGTCGTTGATGAGGGTCGACTTGCCGGAACCGGAGACGCCGGTCACGCTGATCAGCAGGCCCAGCGGGATGGCGACGTCGATGTTCTTCAGATTGTTGCCGCGCGCGCCGCAGATCAGCAGTTCGTGCGGCCCGCGCGGCTTGCGTTGCGCCGGAACCTCGATGCGCAGCGCGCCGGACAGATATTGTCCGGTCAGGGAACGGGGGCTGGCCTCGATCGCCCGCGCATCGCCCTGCGCCACGATCGAACCACCCTGTTCGCCGGCGCCCGGGCCGAGGTCGACGACGTGATCGGCGGCGCGGATGGCATCCTCGTCGTGCTCGACGACGATGACCGTGTTGCCCAGGTCGCGCAAATGGCGCAGGGTGTCGAGCAGACGGTCGTTGTCGCGCTGGTGCAGTCCGATCGACGGTTCGTCCAGCACGTACAACACGCCGGTCAGGCCCGATCCGATCTGCGAGGCGAGGCGGATGCGCTGCGACTCGCCGCCGGACAGCGTGTCGGCCGGTCGATCGAGGGACAGATAGTCGAGCCCGACGTTGTTCAGAAAGCGCAGCCGCGCGGCGATTTCGCGCACGATGCGCTCGCCGACCACGCGGCGCGCCCCGGGGAGTTCGAGCGCATCGAACCAGGCCAGTGACTCGCGCAGCGTCCAGCCCGAGACCTCGTGAATCGTCCGGTCGGCGCCCGGCGGCCCGACGCGCACGCAGCGGGCATCGACACACAGGCGCGTACCGTCGCAGGCCGGACAGCGGCGCGTGCTGACGTATTTCGCCAGTTCCTCGCGCACGTGCGCCGAATCGGTTTCGCGCCAGCGGCGCTCCAGGTTCGGAATCACGCCTTCGAACGGATGCCGGCGCACGATTGAGGTGCCGGCATCTCCGGGATAGGTGAAGGCGATTCTCTCTGTGCCCGATCCCTGCAGCACGACGTTGCGGATCGTCTCCGGCAGGCGTTCGAAAGGCGTTTCGACATCGAAGCCGTAGTGCGCCGCCAGATCCTGGATCAGCCGGAAATAGAAGGCATTGCGCCGGTCCCAGCCGCGGATCGCGCCGGACGCGAGACTCAGGCCCGGGAAGGCGACGACCCGTTCGGGATCGAAAACGGAGACCGTGCCGAGGCCGTCGCACTCGGGGCAGGCGCCCTGGCGGCTGTTGAACGAAAACAGGCGCGGTTCGAGTTCGGCCAGCGTGTAATCACAGACCGGGCAGGCGAAGCGGGCCGAAAAAAGATGCACGCCGTTGGCCGGGGGCATGCCGGCGTGCCCGCTTTCGGCGCCGGCAGCAGCCTCTGCTCCTGCCTCTGCCGGCGTCGTATCCGCACCGTGCCCGCCAGCCACCGGTCCGTGATGCTGCACGCGCCCGCTTTCCTGGCGATCGAGTTCGATGGCCAGCGCACGGTCGTCGCCCAGGCGCAGCGCAGTCTCGAATGATTCTGCCAGTCGCTGGCGCAGTGCCGGATGAACCTTGATCCGGTCGACGACGACGTCGATCGAGTGACGACGCCGCGGATCCAGATCCGGGAACGAAACGCTGTCGAAGAGTTCGACGATCCGATCCTGGTCCTCCCGCGGGTTTTCGGTGCTCTCTTTCGCACTTCCTGCATTGTTGCTGGCGCGCTGCCCCTGCGGGTGGTCCTCATCCGCGTGCGTGCGGATGCGCACGCGCACGAAGCCTTGCGCCTGCAGCGCTTCGAGCCGTTCGCGCTGATCACCGGTCTGTGCGCGCACGAGCGGCGCCAGGATCATCACGCGCGTTCCTTCCGGCAGCGCGAGTACGGCATCGACCATCTCGGAGACCGTCTGCGCAGTGAGCGCCCGGTCGGGATGATGCGGGCAGTACGGCGTGCCGGTGCGCGCATACAGCAGGCGCAGGTAATCGTTGATTTCCGTGACCGTGCCGACGGTCGAGCGCGGATTGTGGCTGCCGGCCTTCTGTTCGATCGCGATGGCCGGTGACAGTCCCTCGATCAGATCGACGTCGGGCTTTTCCATGCGCTGCAGGAACTGGCGCGCATAGGTCGACAGCGACTCGACATAGCGCCGCTGCCCCTCGGCATAGAGCGTATCGAAAGCGAGCGAGGATTTTCCTGATCCGGACAGGCCGGTGATGACGACGAGCCGATGACGCGGCAGGTCGAGATCGATGTTTTTCAGGTTGTGGGTCCGGGCGCCGCGGATCCGGATCAAGTCCATGCGCTGTGTCGGTGGGCTCCTGGGAGACTCCCGGGGCATCAAAAGACAATCGACTAATATACCCGGTCATTTCCGGCTGCCCGATGCCCCCTCCCGATACCGATTCCCTTCCGGTTTCCGATCGACGCGGATCCGCTTCAGCGGCTTCGTCCAGCGACGCCGCACCGGACGCGCATGACGGCCCGCATGACGATCCGCGCATGACCCGCAGCGAACTGCGTTCAAGCGTCACGCTGGCGTCGATCTTCGCGCTGCGCATGCTCGGGCTGTTCCTCATCCTGCCGGTGTTTGCCGTTCACGCGCGCGGCATTCCGGGCGGCGACAATGCGATGCTGGTCGGCCTGGCACTCGGCATCTATGGCCTGACGCAGGCCGTGCTGCAGTTGCCGTTCGGCATGGCCTCCGACCGCTGGGGCCGCAAACCGGTGATTGCCGCGGGTCTGGGGCTGTTCGCCGTCGGCAGCTTCGTCGCCGCCGCGGCCACCGGCATCGTCGGCACCATCGTCGGGCGCGCGCTGCAGGGTGCCGGTGCGGTGTCGGCGGCCATCACCGCCTTCGTCGCCGACAGCACGCGCGACAGCCAGCGCACCAAGGCGATGGCGATGGTGGGCGGCTCGATTGGTGTCACTTTCGCACTGGCGCTCGTCGGTGCGCCGATGCTGTATCGCCTGATCGGCATGTCCGGGATTTTTGCACTCACCGGCGTCCTGGCGCTGGCGGCGATCGCAGTGGTGGTCTTCATCGTTCCACCGGCGCCGCGCACGCTCGCAGCCGATGCCTCGCGCACGCCGCTGCGCGACGTCGTGCGCGAACCGGATCTGCTGCGGCTGAACTTCGGCATTTTTTCGCTGCACGCCGTGCAGATGGCGATGTTCGTCGTGCTGCCCACCTGGCTGGCCGATCGGGCCGGCATCCCGGTGAGTGCCCACTGGAAGATCTATCTGCCGGTCGTCGTACTGTCCTTCGCGTTGATGCTGCCGCCGCTGATCTGGAGCGAACGGCGCGGCCGCCTGCGCGCCGTGTTCCTGTTCTCGATCGCGCTGGTGCTGGCGGTCGAACTGCTCTTCGTGACTCGGCCGAACGGCCTGCTACCTTTTGCGGGCTTGCTGCTGCTGTTCTTCGCGGGGTTCAATGTGCTCGAGGCGACGCTGCCGTCGCTGATCTCGCGGCTCGCACCGGCCGACGCCAAGGGCACGGCGCTGGGCGTCTACAACACGACGCAGTCGCTGGGCCTCTTTTTCGGCGGTGCGTTCGGCGGCTGGATACAGCAGCACTGGGGCCGTCCGGCCGTGTTTGCCGCCTGTGCGGTGCTGATGGCGGCCTGGCTCGTGGTTGCCTTCGGTCACCGGCGCTGGCCGGATTCCAGGCGCGCCGCCACACGCGGCTGAACGGGTTGCGCAATCGTGCTGCGCGTGCATCGTATTTCGGGAGGAAGACATGGCTTCGGTGAACAAGGTGATCCTGGTCGGCAATCTCGGGCGTGATCCCGAGGTGCGCCGTGCGCCCAGCGGCAGTGCAATCTGCAATGCGACGATCGCGACCTCGCGTTTCTGGAAGGATCGGGAGACGGGGGAAAGACGCGAGGAGACTGAATGGCATCGCGTCGTTTTTTATGACCGGCTGGCCGAGATCGCCGGCGAGTACCTGCGAAAAGGACGTCCCGTCTATGTCGAGGGGCGCCTGAAGACGCGCAAGTGGCAGGATCGCGACGGGCAGGACCGCTACACGACCGAAATCGTTGCCGAACAGATGCAGCTCCTCGGTTCGCGCGATGGCGGCGGTGGCGATTACGAAGGTGCCTCCTCTGCCGGCGGTGGCCAGGGTGGCCGCCAGTTCGGCGAGCGTCAGAGCGCGCCGTCGCGCGCGCCGGCGCCGGGTGGCGCAGCACCACTGCCGCCTGGCGATTTCTCCGACATGGACGACGACATTCCTTTCTGAGCCCCGCAGCGTGTGAAGCCATCGGCTGCACCCGGAAGGCTCGTCAGGGAGCGCCCGGGCGGCGCGCGGATCGCGTCGCGCGCGCTCAGCGTGCCGCCCGGATCCGGCGCAGCTTGCCGCTGGCGCGTTCGGTTTCGGGTGTTCCTTCGTCCAGATGCAGGCGGATCGGTGCGGTGGCTCCCTGGTTGGCGAGGAAACGGAGGAGCGCATCGTGAGCCCGCTCGAAGGCAAGCAGCCGTGCCAGGGCATCCTCCGAATCGATGCGCAGATGCAGCTCGTCATGCGCAGTCTGCGTCAGCTGGAAGCGCGGCACGCCGCACTGTTCCTCCAGAACGGTCTCGATGGCCAGCGGCAGCACGCGCACGCACTGTCCACCGCTGTCCCTGAATTCGAGCATGTCGTCGGCGCGTCCGCCGACGCGCATCGTCGGGCACGGGTTGCCGCACGGACAGGGATCGGGATCGATCGTCACGCTGTCGCCTAGGTCGTAGCGCACGATCGGCTGCACGCGGTTGGCCAGATTCGTCACCAGTACCGTGTGCGATGCCTCGCCGGGCGCGACCGGCCGCATCTGCGCATCGACCGGCTCGAGCACGACCCAGTTGTCATGCAGGTGCAGCCGGCGTTCCCGGCAGGCGTGAGCGATGTTCAGGCACTCCGAAGCACCGTAGTCTTCGACGACGGCGCAGCCGAAGCTCTCCTCGATGAAGCGGCGATCGGTATCCGACAGCATTTCGCCGCCGCTCCACAGCGTATGCGGTGCAATCCGCAACCGACCGGCACGCTGCTCGTCGGCGAGCTGGCGCAGCACGGTCGGATAGCTGGCGATCGACGCCGGGTTCCACTCGGCCAGGCCGGCACGGATTTCGTCGAGTGGCGCGAGGATCGAGAAGACCCGCATCTGCGCGGCCAGCATCGGGTAGCGCCGGCGCAATCGTTCCCACCACACGAGACCGGCGAAATGCCCGCCGGTGGCGGCGACGAGCGCGAAGCGCTGCGGCATGAGCGTGAGCGTCTGCGGATCGGCGCCGGGAGCCGACGACAGCCGCGCACTGAGCAGTGCGCCGTAGACGGCGAGTGCTTCCTCGTCCTGGATGAAGATGCCCGGAATTCCGGAGGTGCCGGAACTGGTCCAGACGGCGAAGCGCCCGAGCCAGGACTCACCGATGCGCGCCGGATCGTCGACGAAGCGGCGCACGTCGCGCAGGTGAATGGTGGGGTCGGTGACCCAGTCATCGAAATGGGCCATCAGCGCCGCCTTGCCCGTGGGCGGCAACGCCTGCAAGGGGGCGTCCACCGGGATGCCCTGCCAGTGTCGCGCCAGATAAGGCGAGTGCGCGCGCGCGTGGGCGAGCAGTGCGCTCAGACGGGCCGCACGGCGCGTCTCGCGCTCCGATGGTGTGCTGAAACGCTCCAGCCACATTTCCTGCAGCCGCGCGCTGCAGCGCAACCATTCATAGCCGCCACGCCACCATTCGAGCGGATCGGCACCGGTGAATGATCCGAAGGGATTCCAGTACGGAAATTCGAGGGGATTCTGGCTCGCCATCGGGTCGGCCTCCACCCAGTGGACGACGGTTTCACAGGTTCTTCACGGACAATCTAACCCCGGACCCGTCTGATGCCTTGATACGGATCAGGCACAGGCCGTGCTTCCGGGCTGGCTTTCCCGGGTACTGGCGCTTCGTCCGGCACTGCCGCGCGCGGTCCATGGTTCCGCTTCGCGCCTGCGCTACCATTGCGCCCGCGCGATGCCGTCCGGTATCGGCCGACCAGGAGTTGCTCCGATGCAGGTTGTGTGCCTCGATCTCGAGGGTGTGCTCGTTCCCGAGATCTGGATCGAATTTTCGCGTCGTACCGGAATTGCCGATTTCGCCCGCACGACACGAGATGAACCCGATTACGGCAAGCTGATGGACTATCGCATCGCCTTGCTGGCCAGGCATGAACTGGCGCTGGCCGACATCCGGCGGGTGATCGACGAGATGGGTCCGCTGCCCGGGGCACGCGAGTTCCTCGATGATCTGCGCGCGCGTTATCAGGTGGTCATCCTGTCGGATACCTTCTACGAATTCGCCGACCCGCTGATGCGCGCCCTCGGGCGTCCGACCCTGTTTTGCCATCGTCTCGACGTCGACGAGACCGGTTTCGTGCGTGGCTGGCATCTGCGCATGCCCGAGCAGAAGCGCGCAGCCGTCGAAGCGCTGCAGAAACTGCAGTTCCGCGTGATCGCCGCCGGTGACTCGTACAACGACACCGGCATGCTGGCGGCGGCCGATGCCGGCTTCTTCATCCATCCGCCGGAATCGATCACCCGGCAGTTTCCGCAGTTTCCGGTCACGCGCAGCTACGAGGAATTGCGCGCTGCCATCGACGAGGCCGCCCGTCACCTGGCCGGTTGAGCACCGAGTCCCGTCTTCGGGCAGTGGAGCAAGGCCCGAAGCTTGTTTTCGCCGCAAGCGTCACCATTTCTGCAGGTGTGGTTGTGCCGGTGCGGCCGACGTTCGCGGCCGGACAATTGCCTGGTCCGTTTGTTTCGGTCGCCCGTCGTTTTCACCTATGATTGAAGGTTCTCCGGAATTTGCCCATGTTCCCGGGCGCATCACCGCCGATGGCGACGGGCCGAAGGCGCGCACGGTGCATCCGTACCGCCCGAGGCGGGGACGGCGAGCGCTGCCGGAGCCGCGCGGAGAACGGCGGGAGTGTCCGTGGTGCACTGGCGCGGGCGGGGATGCAGTTTCCATGGCGGCACAGCACATCGTTCTGTGTCCGTGAATGAAGAGCCGAAGAAATGCCGATTTATGAGTATCACTGCACCACTTGCGGTGCAAAAAAGGATGTTCTGCAGAAAATGTCCGATCCGGTCCTCACGGTGTGTCCGGAGTGTTCCGCCGAAACCTTTCACCGCGTGCTGACGGCGCCGGCCTTCCAGCTCAAGGGAACCGGCTGGTACGTGACCGATTTCCGCGACGGGCAGTCGAAGAAACCGACCGGAGCCGGCAACGGTGCCGGGGCGGGAGAAACGTCATCGAAGCCGGCAGCGGCGCCGGGCCCGGGAGCCGGCACGAAGGATGCCGGTTCATCGGCCGGCAGCACGCCGAAATCGGGTGAATCGAGCGCGACCGGGAGTGCCTGAGACGGCTGGCACAGCCGCAGGGAGCATGATGATGGAAGCGGCAGCAGGGTTCGCAGCCATCGACGGATCGTGCGCACCGTCGGATCGTGCCGGATTGCACCGTACCTTCCGGGGCGCCAGCCGCCGGCCTGAAGATCGCCGATGCGTAAATACCTGGTCACCGGGCTGCTGATCTGGATCCCGCTCGTCATCACGATCTGGGTGCTCAACCTGATCGTGGCCACGATGGATCAGAGTCTCGGCCTGCTGCCCGAGCAGCTGCATCCGCGCACCTGGATCGGTCACGACATCCCGGGCCTGGGTGCCGTCCTGACGATCGCCGTCGTCTTCATCACCGGGCTGGCTGCCCGCAACTTCATCGGCGAGCGCCTGCTGGCGTACTGGGAAGCACTGCTCGGGCGCATTCCGATCGTGCGTTCGATCTATTCGAGCGTCAAGCAGGTCAGCGACACCATTCTGTCGACCGATGGTCAGGCGTTCCGGCAGGCGCTGCTGGTGCAGTATCCGCGCCCCGGCGTATGGACGATCGGTTTCGTCACCGGTGCACCCGCCAGCGAGGTACGGCGCCGGATCGAGTCCGACATGTTGTCGGTGTATGTCCCGACGACGCCGAACCCGACATCGGGATTCTTCCTGATGATGCCGCGCGAGCAGACCATCGAACTGGACATGAGTGTCGATCAGGCACTCAAGTACGTCGTTTCCATGGGCGTGGTCGCACCGGCCGATTCCACGGTGGTGCCGCGCCGGCCGGCCGTCGGGTCGGACCCGTGAACACGTGCGGCCCGCACGGGAGCGCACGAGGCGGGACGGTCCGGCACCGTTGCCGCCACGCTGCGGGCAGAAAAAGATCTGGTGCAACACACTGCTGCAATGAATTCGCCGCCCCGCGCGCGGCATCGACATGAAACCGGAGAAATGGATGCGGACCTGCTATACGGGTGAGCTCTCGACCGACCATCTGGACCAGGTGGTGACGCTGTGCGGCTGGGTGCATCGGCGGCGCGATCACGGCGGGGTGATCTTCATCGATCTGCGCGATCGCGAAGGGCTGGCCCAGGTCGTCTGCAACCCGGAGCGGGCCGACACCTTTGCCGTTGCCGAGCGCATCCGCAACGAGTTCTGCCTGCGGGTGACGGGCACGGTGCGCCGGCGTCCGGAAGGCACGGTCAATCCGAACCTGCGCAGCGGCGAAGTCGAACTGGTATGCGGGGAACTGGAAATCCTCAACCCCTCGATCACGCCGCCGTTCCAGCTCGATGACGAGAACCTGTCGGAGACGACGCGTCTGACGCATCGCGTGCTCGACCTGCGCCGGCCGGCAATGCAGCAGAACATGATGCTGCGCTACCGGGTGACGCGCGAAGTGCGCCGCTTTCTCGACGACGAGGGCTTCATCGACATCGAGACACCGATACTGACGCGCTCGACGCCCGAGGGGGCGCGCGATTACCTGGTTCCGTCGCGTGTGCACCCGGGCGAGTTCTATGCCCTGCCGCAGTCGCCGCAGCTCTTCAAGCAGATGCTGATGGTCGCCGGTTTCGACCGTTACTACCAGATCGTCAAGTGCTTCCGCGACGAGGATCTGCGCGCGGATCGCCAGCCCGAATTCACGCAGATCGATTGCGAGACGTCCTTTCTCGGAGAGCAGGAGATCCGTGCCATTTTCGAGGGCATGATCCGGATGGTCTTCCGCAACGCCCTCGACGTCGAACTGCCAGACCCGTTCCCGGTGATGGGATACGCCGAGGCGATGCGCCGTTTCGGCTCGGACAAGCCGGACCTGCGGGTCACGCTCGAACTCACCGAACTGACCGACGTGATGCGCGATGTCGAGTTCAAGGTGTTCTCGGCGCCGGCCAATGCGAAGGACGGACGCGTGGCGGCCCTGCGCGTTCCGGGTGGCGGGGAGCTCACGCGCGGCGAGATCGATGCCTGGGGCCAGTTCGTGGCCGTCTACGGTGCGCGCGGACTGGCGTGGATCAAGGTGAACGATGCCGCGCGCGGACGCGAGGGCCTGCAGTCGCCCATCGTCAAGAACCTGCACGATGCGGCCCTGGCGGCCATTCTCGAGCGCACCGGAGCCTGCGACGGCGACCTGATCTTCTTCGGTGCCGACCGGGCGAAGATCGTCGATGCCGCGCTCGGCGCATTGCGCACGAAGATCGGCCACTCGGCCTTCGGGCGCGCGCACGGTGCGAGCACGACCGGCTGGTGCCCGGTCTGGATCACCGATTTTCCGATGTTCGAGTTCGATGACGAAGCCGGGCGCTGGGCAGCGATGCACCATCCGTTCACTTCGCCGCGCGACGGAGACGAGAACCTGCTCGAAACCGATCCGGGCCAATGTCGGGCGAAAGCCTACGATCTGGTGCTCAACGGCTGGGAAATCGGTGGCGGCTCGGTGCGGATCCACCGCGAGGAAGTCCAGGCCAAGGTGTTTCGGGCGCTGGGCATCGAGGAGGCGGAGGCGCGCGAGAAGTTCGGTTTTCTGCTCGACGCGCTGCAGTACGGCGCGCCGCCGCATGGCGGCATCGCCATCGGGCTCGACCGGCTGGTGACGCTGATGGCCGGCGCCGACTCGATTCGCGACGTCATTGCCTTTCCGAAGACCCAGCGCGCGCAGGATCTGCTCGTGCAGGCGCCGTCGGCCGTCGACGAGCAGCAGCTGCGGGAATTGCACGTGCGCCTGCGCAAGCCGGCGAAGGAAAGCGAGGCGGCGGGTACTGCGCCGGTTTCCGCTGCGTGAATATGCGGAAACCGGGCGTGACGAAACCGGGCGCGAGGAAACCATCATCGAGGTCACGAGTGAGAAGCCGTGAAGACCTGATCCGCCCGGGAGCGGATCACTGAAGAAACGCCATGCAGTACAAGATTCCGGAATCGGTGCTGGTCGTCATCCACACGGATGATCTGCAGGTGCTGCTGCTGGAGCGCGCCGATCATCCCGGTTACTGGCAGTCGGTGACCGGCAGCCGGGCGACGCCGGACGAAGCGCTGGTGGACACCTGCCGGCGCGAAGTGCGCGAGGAAACCGGGCTCGATGCCGATGGCCATGTCCTGTGCGACTGGCACCACGAGAACCGTTTCGAGATCTACCGCCACTGGCGCCAGCGGTATGCGCCGGGGGTCACGCACAATCTGGAACATGTGTTCGGCCTGTGCCTGGCGCACCCGCAGGCGGTACACCTGTCGCCGCGCGAGCATCTGCATTTCGAGTGGCTGCCGTGGGAACAGGCGGCCGAGCGCTGTTTTTCGTGGAGCAATGCGCAGGCGATCCGCGAACTGCCGCAACGGGTGGCGCAATGCAGGCGGTGAAGTCGTTGCTGCGCCCGGCCGTGTCCCGACAGGAGTCATCCCGGCGCACGGACCGGCCCGCGAAATCCGGGAGCAGGAGCAAGGCGGAGAGTCCGCGCGCCCGTGAGGCAGCCCGCGTGCTGCCGGTGCGCGCAAGGACGTCGCCGCCGTTGCCGTCACTGGCGTCGGTGCCAGAGGACGCAACGGACGCCGACATCGAACCCGGCCAGCGGCTGCGGGTGGCCACTTACAACATCCACAAGGGTGTCCTGCGTGATTTCACCGGTCTGCGCCGCGTCGCGCGCATCCACGAATTGCGCGCACGCCTGCACGAACTCGACAGCGACCTGATCTTCCTGCAGGAAGTCCAGGGTCAGCATCAGCGCAATGCGCGTCGTTTTGCACACTGGCCGTCCGAGTCGCAGGAGCTCTTCCTGTCGCGTTCGCCAACCACACGCCAGGCCTTCGAGACCGCGTATGGCCGCAATGCGAACTATCTGCACGGCCATCATGGCAATGCCCTGCTGTCGCGCTTTCCGATCGTCGGTCTGGAAAACCGCGACGTCTCCGACCACGCGCTCGAAAAGCGCGGCGTGCTGCACTGCCGGATCGCCTTCGGCGAGCGCCAGGTCCACTGTTTCGTCGTCCACTTCGGTCTGTTCGCCGCCAGCCGCGAGCGCCAGCTCGATGCGCTGCTCGCCTGGATCGATGCGGAAGTCGCTTCGGATCAACCGCTGATCGTTGCCGGCGACTTCAACGACTGGCGCAATGCGCTGTCGGAACGGCTGTGTTCCAGTGCCGGCCTGACCGAAGTGTTCGACGTCGTGCATCCGCGGCCCGAGTCGTTGCAGAAAGCGGCCTACTTCGTGCGTGACCGGCTGAGCAGTGTCGGGGCGGTCGCGCCAGTGCCGATGTCACTGCTGCCGCGCATGGTGCGCACGGCCCGCACCTGGCCGGCGCTGGCGCCCTGGTTTCGCATGGACCGGATCTACCAGCGTGGCTTCCGGGTCAACACTGCGCGGGTGCTGCGCGGGCTCGGGTGGGCACGTCTGTCCGATCACAGCCCGCTGATCGCCGATCTCGAACTGCCCGACGCCGACGGGTGACCGGCGTGCCGGGCGGGCAGGTGCGGCTGCACTGGTACGGCAGTCTCAGGCCGCGCATGCGCCGCGGCCACGAGATCGAGTTGCTGGAGTCCGGCGAGCAGTATTTTCCTGCCCTGGCGCGTGCGATCGATCAGGCGCACGAGAGCGTGTTTCTCGAGACCTACATCTTCGAGGAGGATGCCAGCGGCCGCGCCGTCGGCGCTGCGCTCGAGCGCGCGGCACGGCGCGGCGTTCGCGTGCATCTCGTCGTCGATGGTTTCGGCAGTGCGCGCATGGCTCCGCGTTTCGTGCAGGCTCTGTGCGCGGCCGGCGTGCGCTTCGAGGTCTTCCGGCCCGAGCGGCGCCGCTGGTCACTGGATCGGCAGCGTCTGCGGCGCATGCACCGCAAGATGGTGGTCATCGACGGCGCCCAGGCGTTCATCGGCGGCATCAACGTCCTCGACGATTTCCATGACCCGGGCCGCGGCGCGCTCGAACACCCACGGCTCGATTACGCTGTGCGCGTGCGTGGCCCGCTGGTCGCATCGGCGCATCTGGCTGCCGTGCGCCTGTGGTGGGAGACGGCGACGGTCAACCGGGTGGCGCGCAGCCGGGCGCGCGGACAGCCGACTGGTGTGCCGCTGCAGTTTCCCGAATCGGTGCACAGCGACGTGTCCTCGTCGGGGCGAACGGGTGCCGCCCTGATGCTGCGGGACAATCTGCGCCATCGGCGCACGATCGAACGCGCCTATCTGCGCGCCATCGGCCGGGCGCGACACGAAGTGCTGATCGCCTGCGCCTATTTCTTCCCCGGACGCCGGTTCCGGCGTGCGCTGCTGTCCGCCGCACAGCGCGGCGTGCGCGTGCGCCTGCTGCTGCAGGGCCGGGTCGAGTACCGGCTGCAGTATTACGCAACGCGCGCGCTGTACGAACCGATGCTGCGTGCCGGCATCGAGATCATCGAGTACCGGCGCAGCTTCCTGCACGCCAAGGTGGCGGTGATCGATCGCTGGGCGACGGTCGGCTCGTCCAATATCGATCCGTTTTCGCTTCTGCTGGCGCGCGAGGCCAATGTGGCAATCGAGGACGAACGCTTCGCCCGCCTGCTGCGCGAGCGGCTCGATCGGGCCATCCACGAAGGCGGGGTACGCATCGGTCTGGACAGCTATGCGCGCCGCGCCTGGACGACCCGGTTCAAGAACGCCGCCGCGCTCGCCCTGTTGCGCTTCGGTGTCGCGCTGAGCGGACGCGGCGCGGAGTACTAAGAACGTGTGAAGCAATCATCCACGCCCGTTCTGCCCGCCAGGAAGCGCCCGTCTTGTTGGCAAATGAGTGTTGCAAATGCTCGCCATATGAACCCATATGGCTGTGCTTTGCGCCTCGCCCGGGCACTTTCTGACGAGCCTCCCGGGCGCGGCCGATTACTTCACACGTTCTGAGGGCCGGAGCCGGCGTGTTCAGGAGGCTGCGCCGTCGCGCATCCGCTCCGCGGCAGCGAGGAAATCGAGCAGGATCGGCTCGCTGTCGAGCAGCGTGGGGTCGCCGCCGCGATGGAATTCCGGGTGCCATTGCACGCCCAGTGCATAGCCCGAGCCGCGCCAGCGGATCGCCTCGACGATGCCGTCGGCGCTCGAACGCGCGTCGACGACCAGGTCGCCGCCGAGCCGGTCGACCGCCTGATGGTGAATGCTGTTCACGCGCGCCGTGGCCAGCGGCGCATACAGTTCCGCCATGCGCGATCCGGGCTCGAAGCGGATTTCGTGCGACAGATGGTCGTAGAGTTCGGAGTCGACGTGGGCGATGGAGCCCGGACGCTGGCTGGCGATGTCCTGGATCAGCGTGCCGCCGAAGGCCACGTTCATCAGTTGCGCGCCGCGGCAGATGCCGAGCACCGGTCGGCCCTGCGCCATGAATTCGTGCAGCAGTTCCATCTCGTAACGGTCGCGCACGATGTCGCCCGACCATTCCTCGCGCAGCGCCTCGGCGCCGTACAGGCCGGGACTGACGTCTGAGCCGCCCTGCAGCACCAGCCCGTCGAGTTCGCGCACGTAGCTGCTGACCGAGATGCCGCGGCGCGACATCTCGCCGCTCTTGCTCAGCGTCGGGATCATCAGCACCAGCGCACCGAGCGACATGATCCAGTGCGCGATCGACTGCTCGAGGTACTGGAGCACCTTGTTGTGGAAACCGAGTTCGCGTGGAGGTGCGTGCAGCAGACGAGCCGACAGTCCGATCTTCAGCGGCCGGGGAGGCATTGTTCGTCAACGGCTCCAGCGCAGGCACTGCTGACGCACGACTTCGGACAACAGGTTCTCGCGCTCATACGTCTCGCGGATCCAGGTCGCGTCGTTGCCGAGCGTGTCGATGTCGTCCCGTACCTGCCGGCAGGCTTCTTCGGCACCGAGTTCGATCGCGTGCAGTTCGATCGCGTCGAGCGTTTCGGCGATGTCTTCGCGGATCGTGCGGTGGGTGCCGGTCTGCGGATCGACAAAGGTACCGTCGAAGCCGAAGCGGCACGCCTGGAAGCGATTGAAGGTGTAGACGAGGTAATCGTCCTCGGCCGGGCGAAACGGCTGCTCGAACGACAGCCAGCGCGCCACGCACTGGACGTAGGCCGCCAGCGCCGCCGCCTTCTCGATCGTCAGCGGCGTGTCGAGCACGCGCACTTCGATGGTGCCGAACTCGGGCTTGGGGCGGATGTCCCAGTAGAAATCCTTCATGCCCTGCACGACGCCGGTACGCGCCATCTTGTCGAAGTATTGTGAAAATTCGTCCCAGGTCAGCGTGAACGGCGCGCGCCCGGACAACGGAAAGGCAAAGACCGAATTCAGCCGCGCCGAGTGAAAGCCGGTATCGGTTCCCTGCACGAACGGAGACGAGGCCGACAGCGCGATGAAGTGCGGGATGAAGCGCGACAGCCCGTGCAGCAGCACGAGCGCCGCATCGGGGCCGGCGCAGCCGATGTGCACGTGCTGGCCGAAGATCGTGAACTGCTTCGACAGGTAGCCATACAGTTCGGACAGCATGTGAAAGCGCGGCATGTCCGAAATGCGCCGCTGGCTCCAGTCCTGGAAAGGGTGGGTGCCGCCGCCCGACAGGCCGATGTTCAGCTTGTTCGCGCACTGCACCAGCGCGTCACGGATTTCGGTCAGGTGGGCCCGCGCTTCGGCATAGTCGTGACAGATCCCCGTCGACAACTCGATCATGCTGCCGGTCATCTCCGGCTTGACCTCTCCGGGCAGCCGACGCTTCTCGACCAGTCGCAACAGATCCTGCGCACCATGCGTCAGATCGAAGTCGTGCGTATTGACGATCTGCAGTTCGAGCTCGATCCCGAGCGTCAGGGCGCGGGATTCGGCAAAGGGTTCCAGGGCCATCGGGTTCCTCCGTGCCGCGCTCCGCTGACTGCCGGCGGACGATACCGGTTGCGCTGCCCTGTGGTCGAGCGCGCCGGTCGCGGCGATGGGTCTTCAGTGAACGTTTTCCTCATGCACCCAGCGCAGCGCCAGATGGACCGCGATCGGGCCGATCAGTTCGAGAAAGGCGATCGCACTGAAGACGGTAGCCGTCAGGTTCGACGCGAATGCCGGGTACAGGTTCTGCAGTTCGCTCGTCATGACCAGTGCGGCGCCGGCCATCGGCACGAGCGTCACGCCCAGCGCCGTGCCCTGGCGCAGCGAGATGCCGCTCGGCGCCGCCAGCAGCACCGTGGCCAGCACCTTGGCAACGCTCCGGGCGACGATGACCACCAGGCCGAGCAGTGCGCCGGCCACCATCATCCTGACCGACCAGACCGATCCGGTGATGACGAACAGCATCAGCACCAGCGCGCCACCCGCGGTGCCGAAGTGGCGCGGCCAGATCCACGGCCGCTCGGTGCTGTTGCGCAACATGACGCCGGCCAGCAGCGGCACGAGCAGCGTCGACAGGTTCGCCATCTTGGTGATCGACAGCGCCAGCAGGATCATGCCGAGCAGCAGCAGGGTGGAGTTCTCGTTGCGCAGGTCGAAGCGGCGTGCGATCACGGATACGGAGAAGGCGAGCAGCGCGGCGACGATGGCCGAACCGGCCAGCAGGTAGAGCGGGTGCGCGAAGGCGCGCGTCATGCTGCCGATGTAGTCCGCCTGCAGCCAGGCAAAGATGAACTTGCTCGCGAGCACGGCATAGAACGTGTTGAGCCCGGTCAGCAGGATCATCCGTTCGGTCACCTGCCCCGAGGTCTCGAATTCGGCCGCCACCCGCATCACGACCGCCGGGGAAGTGCCGATGGCAATGGCGGCGATGGCCATGGCCGAATGGGTATCGACGCCGACGGCGCCAAGCGCCAGCCAGACCGCGCCGAAAGTGAGTGCGGCTTCGGCGAGGCTGGTGGCGAGCAGCCACGGGTTGGTGCGCAACCAGCGCAGATGGATCCGGCTGCCGAGTTCGAACAACAGCAGCGCCAGCGCCAGATCGACGATCGAGCGCAGGCCCGGTTTGAGTGTCTCGCCCATCAGGCCGAGGTCGAGCCCGGCGACAATCGTGCCGACGGCCGCATAGCCGACCACGCGCGGCAGGCGCAGCATGCGGTAGACGAACTCGCCCAGCAGCGCGGCGATGACCAGCGCGAGCGATACCCAGAGAACGGCGTCGGCCGAAGGAGGCCAGGCCGGCAGGAAAAACAGGTCGGAGCGTGGATCGCCCGTCATCGGCACCTCCTGACCGGGTAGCACTGCGGGGATTCTTGTTCGTGTGCCTGCAGCGCACCAGGACCGCTGTCCGGCACCTGGCTGTCCCGGCGGGCCATTATACTCACCGGATACCGTGTTCCCCGCACTCCGTGGCTGGTCCGTCCAGAGGGCGTCACGAGGCGTTCGGTCCGACCGGGACTGCCGGTGACGACCGTTTCGCTCACGCCTTTGCGCAGGACCGGCATGGATGTCGGGATCGCCCGATCAGGACCGACGACCAGGATTGACGACATGCCACGCTACACACCACCCTTGCGCGACATGCAGTTCGTGCTGCATGAACTGCTCGATGTCGAAACGACCCTGAAAGCGCTGCCACCCTATGCGGACACCGGTCGTGAACTGATCGACCAGGTCCTGGAAGAAGGCGGCAAGTTCTGCGCGGAGGTTCTCTTTCCGCTCAATCGCAGTGGCGACGAGGAAGGCTGCCGCTGGAATGATGGCGAGGTGACGACGCCGGCCGGGTTCCGCGAGGCCTGGCAACAGTATCGCGAGGCCGGCTGGCCGACGCTGACCTGCGACCCGGAATACGGCGGCCAGGGGTTGCCGATGACGGTCGGCATCGCCTTCCAGGAACTGCTCAATTCGGCCAACCAGGCGTGGACGATGTATCCGGCGCTGGTCAGCGGCGCCTATTCCTGTCTGCACGCCAACGGCACGCCGGAGCAGCAGGCGCTGTATCTGTCGAAACTGGTCTCGGGCGAGTGGATGGCGACGATGTGCCTGACCGAGCCGCACTGCGGCACCGACCTGGGCATCCTGCGCACGCGCGCCGAGCCGCAGGACGACGGCACGTACCGCATCACCGGCAACAAGATCTTCATTTCCGCCGGCGAGCACGACTGGGCCGACAACATCGTGCACCTGGTGCTCGCCCGCCTGCCCGATGCGCCGGCCGGCACGCGCGGCATCTCGCTGTTCGCGGTGCCGAAGTTCGTGCCCGACGCCGACGGCAGGCCTGGTACGCGCAACGCCGTGCACTGCGCGCGCATCGAGGAAAAAATGGGCATCCACGGCAACGCGACCTGCGCGCTCGACTTCGACGGTGCCGTCGGCACGCTGGTCGGCGAAGCGAACCGGGGCCTGCAGGCGATGTTCGTGATGATGAACGCGGCGCGCATCGGCGTCGGCATGCAGTCGCTCGGCCTGATGGAAGTCGCCTATCAGAATTCTCTCGACTATGCGAAGGAGCGCCTGCAGATGCGCTCGCTCACCGGAGTCAAGGCGCCCGATCAGCCGGCCGATCCGATCATCGTCCATCCCGACGTGCGGCGCATGCTGCTGACGCAGAAGGCGTGGGCCGAAGGCTCGCGTGCATTCGCCTTCTGGCTGGCACTGCAGGAGGATGTGGCGCGCACGCATCCGGACGAGACGGTGCGTGCCGATGCGAACGATGTGCTGGCACTGCTCACGCCGGTGGTCAAGGCCTTCCTCACTGACAACGGGTTCGTCGCCGTCAATCACGCATTGCAGGTCTACGGTGGGCACGGCTTCATCCGCGAGTGGGGGATGGAGCAGTACGTGCGCGATGCGCGCATCAACATGATCTACGAGGGCACCAACACCATCCAGGCGCTGGATCTGCTCGGGCGCAAGGTACTGCTCGACAACGGCGCGAAGCTGCGCAAGTTCGGTGCGCTGATCGACGCCTTCATCGACGAGCACGGCACCGACGAGGAGATGGCCGGGTTCATCAACCCGCTCGAGGATCTGCGCCAGAAGGTCGAAAAGCTGACGATGGAGATCGGCATGAAGGCGCTCGGCAACCCGGATGAAGCCGGGGCGGCAGCCGTCGACTATCTGCGCGTGATCGGTCATCTCGTCTTCGCCTGGTGCTGGGCGCGGATGGCGCGCGTTGCGCTCGATCATGCCGACGACGATGATCCGTTCTACCGCAGCAAGCTGGCGACGGCCCGCTTCTACTTCGCGAAGCTGCTGCCGGAGACGGCGGGCCTGATCCGCAGCATCCGCAGCGGCTCGTCCACCCTGATGGACGTCGAGGTCGACTGGTTCTGAGTCATTCCACCCCGGTGCGGGGGCCGGGTTCGCCTTGCCCCCGGGCTTTCCGGGCGCCGGACGGGTGGCACAGTGGCGGAAAGGCGGTAACAGTGGAAATCACGGGCATGGATGAGATGCATACAGACAGATTCCTCGTTCGCAGGGTGGCCGTGCTCGGCGCCGGCGTCATGGGCGCGCAGATTGCCGCGCATCTCGTCAATGCCGGCGTCGACGTCGTGCTGTTCGACCTGCCGGCGAAGGACGGGCCGAAGAACGGCATCGTCGAACGCGCCATCGCCGGCCTGAAGAAAATGAATCCGGCGCCGCTGGGCCATGCGAGCCTGGCGGAGCGCATCGTCGCGGCCAACTACGACGACGATCTCGAACAATTGGACGACTGCGATCTCGTCATCGAGGCGATCGCCGAGCGGCTGGACTGGAAGCTCGACCTGTACGCGAAGGTGGCGCCGGCGCTGGCCGGACACGCGATCTTCGCGACCAACACGTCCGGGCTGTCGATCGAGCGGCTGGCCGAGGGAATGCCGGAGAACGTGCGCGCGCGCTTCTGCGGCGTGCACTTCTTCAATCCGCCGCGCTACATGCACCTGGTCGAGCTGATTGCCGCCCGTGCGACGGCTCCGGGCGTCCTCGACCGTCTGGAAACCTTCCTGACGACGACGCTTGGCAAGGGCTGCATCCGCGCGAAGGACACGCCCAATTTCATCGCCAACCGGATCGGCATCTTCGGGGTGATTGCGGCCGTGCACGAGGCCGAAAAGGCGGGTCTGAGTGCCGATGTCGTCGACGATCTGACCGGTTCGAAACTCGGTCGTGCGAAGTCGGGCACCTTTCGCACGATCGATATCGTCGGGCTCGATACGGTCGGACACGTCCTAAAGACGATGCAGGACAACCTGGCGGACGATCCGTTCCATGCGCTCTACGGCACGCCCGCCGTCTTCACGACGCTGATCGGGCGCGGTGCGCTCGGGCAGAAGACCGGCGCCGGCTTCTACCGCAAGGAAGGCGGCCGCATCCTGCGCTTCGATGCCGCGACGGGCGAGTATGTCGCTGCCGGCGCGAAGGCGGCCGAGACGGTCGTGCGCATGCTGAAGAAAAAGAGCTGGGCCGAGCGCATCGCACTGCTGCGCGAATCGAAGAACCCGCAGGCCCGCTTCGTCTGGGCTCTGCTGCGCGACGGTTTCCAGTATGCGGCGGTCACGCTCGGCGAGATCGCCGACACGGCGCGTGAAGTCGATCTGGCGATGCGTTTCGGCTTCGGCATGCGCGAAGGGCCGTTCGAGATCTGGCAGCAGGCCGGCTGGGCGCAGGTTGCCGAATGGGTGCGCGCCGATATCGATGCCGGCGAAGCGCTGGCGCCGGTGCCGCTGCCCGACTGGGTTTTCACCGGGCCGGTGGCCGAGCGCGGCGGCGTGCATCAGCCGGAAGGCTCCTGGTCGCCGGCGCGTGGCGCATTCGTGGCGCGCACCGTGCAGCCGTTTCATCGCCGCCAGCTGTTTCCGGTGGCGCTGCACGGCGAGCAGGCGCCCGATCCGCATGCTGCCGGCACGACCGTGTTCGAAAACGATTCGATCCGGCTGTGGACGCTCGATGCGGCGCCGGACGCGCGCCAGTGCGAGGTGCTGATCGCGTCGATCCGCTCGAAGATGCACGCGATCGGCCCCAACGTCATCGACGGGCTGATGCAGGGCGTCGAACTGGCCGAGCAGCGCTATCGCGGACTCGTCGTCTGGTCGCCCGACGATCCGTTCTCGGTCGGCGCCGACCTGCAGGCAATGCTGCCGGTCTTCATGACCGGTGGCGCGAAGGCCGTCGAGCCGCTGGAGCGGCGTCTGCAGGAAGCGATGCTGCGTCTGCGCTACGCGCAGGTGCCGACGGTGGCCGCGGTCGCCGGCATGGCGCTGGGTGGCGGCTGCGAACTGGCGCTGTACTGCGCACGTCGCGTCGCGCATCTGGAAAGCTACATCGGGCTGGTCGAAGTCGGCGTCGGGCTCGTGCCCGGTGCCGGCGGCCTGACCCATGGTGCGCGTCGTGCGGCCGAAGCACAGCAGGCGGCGCCCGAGACCTATCTGCTGCATTTCCTGAAGAAATACTTCACGGCCGCGGCCATGGCCGAGGTGTCGAAGTCGGCGCTGGAGGCGCGCGCGGCGGGCTGGCTGCAGGATGCCGACGTCGTCGTCTTTCATCGGGACGAACTGCTGCACGTCGCGCTGAGCGAGGCGGTCGCGCTGAGCGAAGCGGCGTATCGTGCTCCGCCGCGGGCACGTTTCGCCGTCGGCGGGCGTTCCGTGCTGGCGACGATCGAGGCGCAACTCGTCAATCTGCGCGACGGTGGCTTCGCCAGCGAGCACGACGTGCATCTGGCACGCCTGATCGCCGAGGCGATGTGCGGTGGCGATGTCGACGAGGGCACGATCGTCGACGAGGAATGGATCATGCGTCTGGAGCGGCAGGCCTTCCTGTCGCTGCTGAACCATCCGAAGACGCAGCAGCGCGTGATGGGCATGCTGCAGACCGGCAAGCCGGTGCGGAACTAGGGACCGCCATGCCGGACAGGCCCGAAAGAGGACGCCGATGCGCAGCGCGAGGCTGCGTCCAGGCAGGGAAAGCAGTACAAAGCGTGGAGAAAGAGCAATGAGCCGACCGATTCGCGATGCCTATGTCGTGGCCGCCGTGCGCACGCCGATCGGCAAGGCGCCCCGGGGCATGTTCCGTCATCTGCGGCCGGATGATCTGCTCGTGCATGCGCTGCGCTCGGCGCTGGCGCAGGTGCCGTCGCTCGACACGGCACTGGTCGAGGACGTGATCGCCGGCTGTGCGATCCCGGAAGCGCAGCAGGGACTGAACGTGGCGCGCATCGGTGCGCTGCTGGCCGGCCTGCCCGACACCGTGGCCGGTGTCACCGTCAACCGTTTCTGCGCCTCCGGCCTGACGGCGGTGGCGATGGCGGCCGACCGTATCCGCGTCGGCGAAGCCGACGTCATGATTGCCGCCGGCACCGAATCGATGAGCATGGTGCCGATGATGGGCAATCATCCGTCGATCAATCCGCGCGTCTTTGCCGACGACGGCAATATCGGCATCGCCTATGGCATGGGGCTGACCGGCGAGATGGTCGCGCAGCAGTGGAAAGTCTCGCGCGAGGATCAGGATGCGTTTGCGCTGGCATCGCACCAGAAGGCGATCGCCGCGCAGCAGGCGGGCGAATTCGCCGATGAGATCGCACCGATCGAGATCGCCACGCGTACAGTCGATCTCGCCCAGGGCGAAGTTGCCGTCGCCACGCACACGGTCGCACTCGACGAAGGGCCGCGCGCCGACACCTCGCTCGAGGTGCTGGCGAAGCTGCGTCCGGTGTTTGCCGCCGCCCGCGGCCCCGACGGCAAGCCGACCGGCATGGGCAGCGTCACCGCTGGCAACAGCTCGCAGACGTCCGACGGCGCCGGTGCGCTGATTCTCGTCTCGGAGCCGATGCTCGAGCGTTTCTCGCTCAAGCCGCTGGCCCGTTTCGTCTCGTTCTCGGTGCGCGGCGTGCCGCCGAAGATCATGGGCATCGGCCCGAAGGAAGCGATTCCGGCCGCCCTGAAGAGCGCCGGACTGAAGCTCGACGACATCGGCTGGATCGAACTGAACGAGGCCTTCGCCGCGCAATCGCTCGCCGTGATCCGCGATCTCGGGCTCGACCCGACACGGGTCAATCCGATCGGCGGCGCGATCGCACTCGGCCATCCGCTTGGCGCCACCGGCGCCATCCGATCGGCGACGGCAATTCACGGCATCCGTCGACGCCAGCTGAAATACGGCATGGTGACGATGTGCGTCGGCACCGGCATGGGTGCTGCCGGCATCTTCGAGCGGCTCTGAACGGAACGGACATGACGATCACGATCGAGGACAGGGATGCCGTGCGCGTGCTGCGCTTCGCGCGGCCCGAGCGCAGGAACGCGATCACCGCGCAGATGTATGCGCAACTGGCCGACGCGCTCGAATGCGCGGCGACAGCGGAAGCGGTGCAGGTCGTGCTCGTCACCGGCAGCGACGAGGCATTCACCGCCGGCAATGATCTGGCCGATTTCCTCGAAGAGCCGCCGACCGGCCCGGAAGCACCGGTATTTCGCTTCCTCGTCGCGCTTTCGTCCTTCCCCAAGCCGTTGATCGCCGCCGTGTGCGGCCCGGCCGTGGGAGTCGGCACGACGATGCTGCTGCACTGCGATCTCGTCTACGCCGGCGGCAACGCCAGATTCGCGCTGCCCTTCGTGCATCTCGGCCTGTGTCCGGAAGGTGCCTCCAGCTATCTGCTGCCGGCCATTGTCGGCTACCAGCGCGCCGCCGAGAAACTGCTGCTGGGCGAACCTTTCGACGCCGCCGAAGCGAGGGAAATGGGGCTGGTCAACGGCGTGTTCGCTCCGTCCGAAACGGAAGCGCACGCATTCGAACAGGCGCGGAAGCTGGCGACGCGTCCGTCATCGTCCCTGCTCGCGACGAAGGCACTGCTCAAGAGCAGTTCGGCTGCGATCGTGCGCGAGCAGATGAACGAGGAAGGACGTCATTTCCTGCGCATGCTCGGTGAGCCGGCCGCGCGCGAGGCCTTCCGCGCCTTCCTCGAGAAGCGGCCGGCGGATTTCTCGACGCTCGACAGATAGTTCATCGTCACGGTCCGGCTGTCGACGCGTTTCCACGGGCCCTGACCGCTGGCTGCGGCAACACGGCCTGGCTGTTTCACTTGCCTGCCTGCCGTACCTCTCTCTTTGCCTCAATCCTTGAAAGGATCGACCACGTCGGGGCCAGCCATCACCACGATCAGCGGGCGCAGCGTGTGCTGCACCACGATGGTGCCGCGCTGATCGACCAGTACTTCTTTCAGGCGCCGGTAGACGTGCGGGCTCTCGTCCACGTCGCCGCCGCGCACGATGATGCCGCGTGCAGAGGTCCAGTCATCCATCATCTTCCGCGTGACGGCACCGCGGCCGCGTGAGCGTCGGCCACGGGGTGCGCCGCGCGCGGCGGTACGGCTCATCACGCGCCCGGCGCCGTGCACCGTGCTGAAGAGCGCCTGTTCCTGCAGCGAACGGATCGGGTCGGGGCCGCCCCCGGCCGGACTTTCGTGGCCGGCCACGATCACGGCGTCGTCACCCATCGAGCCGCCGATGAAGCCGCGCTGACCGGGGAAGGCCGGTGTTGCGCCCTTGCGCACCACGATCAGCTCCTCGCCGAAGTGCTTTTCCTTCCAGGCATAGTTGTGGTGGTTGTGCACCAGATCGAGTTCGCGTGCGCCCAGGATCTGCACCACCTTGCGGGCCACATATTCACGCCCGGCGTAGGCGTAGCGGCCGGCCAGCTCCATGGCGGCCCAGTAACGCTGGCCAAGCGCGGAGTCGAGATCGAGCAGCACCTCCTTCTCGGGCACGCGCCGACCCCAGGGCAGATCCTGGCCGAGTGCCATGAAACCCGAGGCGATCGCGTGGCCGAGCTGCCGGCTGCCGAAGTGCACGCCGACCCAGAGGTGGTCGTCGGCCGCGTCGGCGAACACGTCGACATAATGGTTGCCGCTGCCCACGGTGCCGAGCTGGGCACGTGCGGTCTCGCGCAGCGATTCGCGTACGTCGTCCGGCAGCGCTTCCCAGGCCGGGCCCTCGAACAGCGGATGATCGACGGGCGCATCCGCCTCCTTGTTCGTTCGCCCCAGACCGAAGCTGATCGTGTCGACGATCTCGTCGGCGATCTCGATCCGCTGCCGTTCGGACAGCCCGGCCGCCTTGCGGTCCGTGCGGATCGCGCAGTTGCCGCAGGCGATGTCGAAGCCGACGCCGACCACCGAGACCTGGTTGCGCCAGGCGGCGACGCCGCCGATCGGCATCACGTAGCCGAGGTGGCCATCGGCCATCAGGGCGACGTGCTCGGCGTGCCGGGCCACGTTGCGCAACTGGGTGAGCGTCGCTTCGTCGTGCGTGCCGAAGATGAGCATGCAGCCTCCTGTCTGTCCGCGCCGCTGGAAGGGTGACATGAAGCCGGCCGGCCGGCACTGATCCTGCACAGGGAATCCGCAGTTACGCCGCTGCGCGGGAATTCTCCTGGAAACGGTCGATCGGATGCGTCGTCCACCAGGTGTTCGCAGTCTGCCGGAACGCCCCGGGGGCAATCGGATGCACCGGCCGGGATTCGTGTACGGTGACGGGCAATGTGCCGGACGGAAAACCCCGCCGGCTCTGCACAAGAACCACTGACAAGGAGATCGAATCATGGCTGACGCCTGGCTGACCACCCTCATCACCGACACGCCGCAGGAAGGCTTCGAACTCGCGATCACGCTGAGCCGGCGCGGAGTCAAGTACACGCAGCCGGACGCCGACGTGCTGCACAAGCTGCGTCCGGTCTATGCCAACGATGCCGATGCGCTGACGGCGGCCTCGCAGGTCATCGCCATCAATTTCCAGACAGTGGCGGCGGCGAACAACTACTGGCGCAAGTGAGCTGGCAACCGGGCCGGTCGCCGGACCGACCACCGGGCCAACAGCACGGCTGATCGGGCGGCTGACCGATCGGAGCCGGCGGGCTGCTCCGATCGGACGACGGGTCGCGCGCGGATGGCGTGCGGCCGGCACGTCGAGTGCATCCTCTGCGCAGCCGGCTGTGGCTGTTTTCCTCCTGCGAGGCAGGCCGCAGCAAGGGCCCCCGCACGGCGGACTCCAGGGCCCGGCTGTAGACCGATGAACGGGAATGCGATGAACAGACATCTGCTGGCTGCGCTTTCGGCGCTGGCGCTCACGTCTGCCTGCAGTCTGCCGGCTCCGGGTCCTGCCGGCGCGGGCAGCATGCCGGCTGTGGCTGTGGCTGCGGACGAGGGAATGCTGCCCTTGTCATGCAGCGCACAAGTCGTGCATCACGAATGCGAAGGCGGCGCGCACATCGATGCGACGTATCCGACCGCCGACACCGCGTGCATCCGCTACCTCGGTGTCGTCCATCCGATGCGCATCGCGATCTCGGCCAGCGGCGCGCGCTATGTCGGGGACGCGCTCGAATGGTGGACCAAGGGCCGGGAAGGCACCCTGTCCCGCCTGCTGGAGGACGGGACGTCCGGCGAAATCATCGAGCGCTGCGTCGTTCAGGCCGAACCGGGACGCTGATTACTTCACACGTTCCGAGTGCCGGCCGAAGGCACTTCGCGTGGTCGCCGCTCGTCGTCGGTGGCGACGTAGGTCAGCGTCGCCTCGGTCACCTTGACGCATTCGTCGTTCAGGCGATTGCGCTGCGCCCAGACTTCGACCCGCACGGTGATCGACGTGCGCCCGACGCGGACGATGTCGGCATAGAAGCTGAGCAGGTCACCGACGAAGACCGGGTGCTTGAACAGGAAGGAATTGACCGCGATCGTTGCCACGCGCCCGTTGGCGCGACGGCTGGCCGGTACCGAACCGGCCAGGTCGACCTGTGACATGATCCAGCCGCCGAAGACGTCGCCGTGCGCATTGGCATCGGCCGGCATCGGCATCACTTTCAGGTCGGGGCTGCGTTCGGGCAGGATGTTTTCGGGAGTCGGCATCATCGGCGTCGCTGTCCATGGCCGTACTGCGATGGTGGGGTGTAGGGCCGGGACGATCCGGCACCGGGAGATGACCGGTACGACGGCCCCGAGTGCCATCGACCGGGCGTGCCTTCATCCTGGCGCAGCGGTGGCCGGGTTCGTGGAGCATCGGTCTGCGCGGGCGGTGTCGTTCGTGGCGGACGGGTCTGCGAGGCCCCCGGATGCGGGCCCGGTGGGCGTGTGTGCGGCGCCTGTCCGTACGGTGGCCGCGGGTGCGGCGGTTCGGGGCGGGGCGGACGCTGTGGCCGGTCGATGCGCCGCGGGCGCGCATGGTACTGGTAGCTGAAGCCGAATGTCGCCCAGGGCAGGGCCGGGTAGCCGTAATAGCCCGGGTACAGCGGTGGCGCCACGTACACGGGCGGCGTGACGATCGTGGTCGACGGCAGCGCCGGAACCGTGACGTACGGAACCGTTTCCGACGAGGCAGCGGCAATGTCCGCCGACACCGCGTGCACGGCATCGATGAGGTCCGGGCCGGCGCCGGCCTCGAGGAGCAGGTCGATGTCGTCGGCGCTCGCGACCGCGAGCAGACCGCGTGTCCTGACCGCCTGCACCAGTTCTTCCTGCGCCTGGCCGGCGCGCAGGCCGACGATGAGTTCACCGATACTCAGCGGCTGCCCGTATCCGGGCGCCTGCACAGCCCAGGCCGTGGGCAGTGCAGTGATCTCGCCGTATCGCACTTCGTCGCCTGTGGCACAGCCGGTGAGCAGCATGGCGGCGGCAAGACCGGCGGCGGCCTGCAGGGCTCTCGTCGGCCTGCCGGAGCGGCGCTGCACCGGGTTCGACGTCCGATGCCCGGCTCGTCCTGAATCCTCGTGGCCCAAGGTCTGCTTCCTCGTTCGTCCGCGTGTGCGATCATCGATCGCAACGCCCAGGCTCGTGGTCGACGATACCGCATTTGTGTCCTGACGGTCAGCGCCGATCCGCTCGGCAGGCTGTCGCCGGTGCGGGAAATCGGGGGGCAGGCGAAATGGAGCGGGCGGCAGAGAGGTCTTCCGTCCGCGAAGGTGAAGCGATGGCCGATCCGCGCCGATTGCTGCGCAACAGTTTCGATGCCGCCGTGGCGGCCGCCGATCCGGCACGCGTACTGATCGGGACGCTGCCTGCGGCTGACGAAATCGCGCGCGTGCGCCGTACGCGTGTCCTCGGCGCCGGCAAGGCGGCCGCCGCCATGGCGCGTGCAGTCGAGACGCACTGGCCGGCGGATGCTGCGCTCGATGGACTCGTCGTGACCCGTCACGGCCACGGCCTGCCGTGCCGGCGCGTCGAGGTCGTCGAAGCCGGCCATCCGCTGCCGGACGAGGCCGGTCAACGGGCAGCGGCGCGCATGCTCGCCCTGGCCGCCGAAGCGGCGTCGGACGAGCTGCTGATCGTGCTCCTGTCGGGTGGCGGTTCGAGCCTGCTCGCTCTGCCGGTCGACGGGGTGCCGCTCGACGATCTCGTTGCCGTGACGCGTGCGCTGCTGGCCAGCGGTGCGCCGATCGAGGAGATCAACATCGTGCGCAAACATCTGTCGCGCATCCTGGGCGGACGCCTGGCGCAGACAGCACGCGCACCGATCCTGCTGCGAATGATTTCCGATGTGGCCGGTGACGATCCGTCGTCGATTGCCAGCGGCCCGTGTTCGCCGGATGCGAGCACGCATGCCGATGCCCTGACCGTGCTGCGGCGCTGGCGCGTCGATGCACCGGCGAGCGTGCAGGCGCATCTGGAGCGCGGCGCGCGCGGTGAAGTCGCCGAAACACCCAAACCCGGTGACCCGGTCTTCGAGCGCGTCGATGCGCGCGTGGTCGCCTCGGCGCGTGCGAGTCTGGCGGCGGCCGCTGCGGTTTTCGAACGTGCCGGCGTGCGCCCGGTCATGCTCGGCGATACCGTGACCGGGGAGGCGCGCGACGTTGCCCAGGTGATGGCGGCGCTCGCGCGCGAGATCTCCCGTCACGGCGTGCCGTTTGCGCCGCCGGTGGCGCTGCTCTCCGGCGGCGAATGCACGGTGACGATCCGTGGGGGTGGCACGGGCGGGCCGTGTGTCGAATTCCTGCTCGCGCTCGGTCTTGCCCTGCAGTGGCGCGACGTGCCGCACACCTGGGCGATCGCGGCCGACACCGACGGGATCGACGGCATCGGCGGACACGCCGGTGCCGTGCTGACGCCCGACTGGGCCGCCCGGGCGAGCGCTCTCGGCCTCGATGCGCGCGCCTGTCTGGACGACAATGATGCCGGACGCTTCTTCGCTGCACTCGACGACCTCATCGTGACCGGTCCGACGCGCACGAACGTCAATGACTATCGGGCCGTGCTGGTGGCGTCAGACCGCGCCTGATCAGGAGGTTCAGGGCGATTCTGCTGGAGGAGAGGATGCCGCCGCAGGGATGCCGCTGTCGCGGACGCAAGACACCGGGCGTGTGGACGCCGGCGCAGGGAATCCGGACGGTGATCCGGACGAACAAGGGCCGCACAGGGCAGGCGATGGCAGCGAGGCCGTGGCAGACGGCAAGGAACGGCACGAACAGGGAATGACACGAACAAAGGAATGATACGAACAAGTGATGGAAATGAGTGACAGTCCTGAAGAAACCGGGGCGGGGCCGCAGGCGCACCCGTCCACTCCCGGGAATCCGGCGGGCGCACCCGGGCGTCTGGAACTGACCCGGCCGGACGACTGGCATCTGCATCTGCGCGACGGCGAGGCCCTGCGTGCCGTCGTCGGCGCGACCGCCGCGCAGTTCGCGCGCGCCATCGTGATGCCCAATCTGCTGCCGCCGGTGGTCACCGTGGCCGATGCGCTGGCTTACCGGCAGCGCATCATCGACGCGTTGCCAGCCGGTGCGCGTTTCGATCCGCTGATGACCCTGTATCTGACCGATCGCACACCGGCTGACGAGATCCGCCGTGCCGGCGAGAGTCGGCACGTCGTGGCCGTGAAACTGTATCCGGCCGGGGCAACGACGAACTCGGCTGCCGGCGTCACCGATCTGCGGCGCGTCTGGCCGGTGCTCGATGCCATGCAGGCCACGGGCATGCCGCTGCTCGTGCACGGCGAGGTCACCGATCCCGAGGTCGACGTCTTCGATCGGGAAGCCGTCTTCATCGAGCGCGTGCTGATTCCGTTGCGCAGTGATTTTCCGGCGCTGCGCATCGTCTTCGAGCACGTGACCACGCGCGAGGCGGTGCAGTACGTCGAGCAGGCGGCGGAAGGCATCGGCGCGACGATCACGCCGCAACACCTGCTGCATGACCGCAACGCACTGTTTGCCGGCGGACTGCGTCCGCACCGCTACTGCCTGCCGGTACTCAAGCGCGAGGTGCACCGGCGCGCGCTCGTGGCGGCGGCCACCGGCGGCAATCCGCGTTTCTTTCTCGGTACCGACAGCGCACCGCATGCACAGCACGCCAAGGAACATGCGTCGGGTTGCGCCGGTTGCTACAGCGCGCCGCATGCGCTCGAGTCCTACGCCGCAGCGTTCGAGCGGGCCGGAGCGCTCGGGCGGCTGGAGGCCTTCGCCAGTTTTCATGGCGCCGATTTCTACCGCCTGCCGCGCAATGGCGAACGCATCGTGCTGCAGCGCGAGGACTGGATCGTGCCGGAGCATCTGCCGTTCGGGGCCCATGCCATCGTGCCGCTCGCGGCTGGCGAGACACTGGCCTGGAAACGGGTCGACACTGGCCGCGGATCTTGATGCTGTCGTGCGGAGATCCCGTCAAACGCGAGGACATTGCACAATATGGAATGAGACAGGTACAATCTTCGGCGGGAGCAGGTCGGGCGGTCGCGGCCACCACGGTGGTCGAGGAAGGTCCGGACTCCACAGGGCAGGATGCTGGCTAACGGCCAGGCGCAGCAGGCCGCAAGGCTCAAGGCGACGGAAAGTGGAACAGAAAGTACACCGCCCAAGCGGCTTCCCGCGGGAAGCCGACGGCAAGGGTGAAAAGGTGAGGCAAGAGCTCACCGCGCGCGTGGCGACACGCGTGGCACGCCAAACCCCATCCGGAGCAACATCAAATAGGCATGCGCGCGGGTTTCGATCCGCACGGGGCGGCCCGTCCCGGGCATGCGGGTGGATGGCTCGAGCGGCCGGGTAACCGGTCGCCCAGACGAATGACCGTCACGCCGGGTTGACCGGCGTACAGAATCCGGCCTACAGACCGGCTCCCGCTTTTCTTTCGTCTCCCTCCGCCCGTTCTTCTCCGCCTCTTCTCCTCCGCTCGCTCTCCCCCCGTCTCGTCCCTTCTTTTCCCTCCCTCCTTTCCGCTCGTATTCCCGATCGTGCGCCTCCGGCAGTCGCGTCCGCAACGCGGCGTGTCGCACGCTTTCCGGGCGACCGTCTTTCTCCCGTTTTGCCGCCCGTTTCCGGCCGCTCGACCCTCCCGGCGGGGCCTCCGACCCGGTGACGCAACGCACGCATCGTTCGCCGCTTGCCTTGTTCAACCCTTTTCCGTAGAGTGGCATTCGGTGCAAATAAGTGCAATTTTGTGGGAGGAGACCCCCTGAGAAGTGGGTTTTCGCCCCGCGCGTGGCCGGGCCGGGGGCTGAATGTATCAGGGAAGCTCTGCATTGCTGCTCGATGCGAAGGGCCGGATGACGGTACCGACGCGGCATCGCGATGCGCTTTCCGATGAGTGTGAGGGCAAACTTACACTGACCAGGCACCCAGACGGCTGCCTGCTGCTCTTCCCTCGGCCGGTGTGGGAAACACACCGCGAACGTCTGGCGACCCTGCCGATCGGTGCACGCAACTGGACGCGCATCTTTCTCGGCAACGCGCTGGACCTCGAGATGGACGGGACCGGTCGCATCCTCATTTCGCCCGAATTGCGTGCCGCGGCTTCCCTGACGCGCGAGGTAATGATGCTCGGCATGGGCAGCCACTTCGAAATCTGGGACAGCGCATTGCTGGCGGCCAAGGAACGGGAAGCGATCGAAGCGGGCATGCCCGAAGCGATCGCCAACTTCAATTTCTGAACGACGACGTGAACGGCGCAATCGCGTGCAGGCAGTACTCGGTCACGAACCGGTCTTTCCCGACGAGGCGGTCGACGCACTCGCCATCCGTGCGGATGGCAGCTATCTCGACTGTACCTTCGGCCGTGGCGGCCACAGTGCGCGCATTCTGGCCCGCCTGGGCGCATCCGGCCGCCTGCTCGCGATCGACCGCGATCCGGAAGCGGTGGCCTGCGCACGCACCTGGAGCGATCCGCGCTTCAGTATCGATCACGCCCGTTTCTCCGGCCTCGAAGCGGTGCTCGATGCGCACGGCGTCGCACGCGTCGACGGTGTCCTCTTCGACCTCGGCGTGTCGTCGCCGCAACTGGACGACCCGGACCGCGGTTTCAGTTTTCGCGCCGACGGACCGCTCGACATGCGCATGGACCCGGCGCATGGCACCAGTGCGCGCGACTGGTTGCTCGCTGCGAGTGAAGAAGAAATCACGAGAGTGGTGAAGGACTATGGTGAAGAACGGTTTGCTGTTCCGATTGCAAAGGCGATTGTTGCGCGCCGCCGCGAGTCCGGGGCCGATGCCCTGCGCACGACGGGAGAGCTGGCCGCGCTCGTCGCCGCTGTCGTGCGGCGCCGCGGGCGGACGCCGCTGGGCAAGGACCCGGCCACCCGCACCTTTCAGGCTGTACGGATTCACGTCAATCAGGAACTCGAGGAACTCCAGATAGGACTGGATTCCGCCACCGGGCGTCTGGCCCCGGGCGGGCGCCTCGTCGTCATCAGCTTTCATTCGCTGGAAGACCGGATGGTCAAGCAGTTCATCGCCGCGCAGGCCGGCCGCTACGCCCGCCGTGATCCGATCACCGGTGCCCCGGCGGCGGATGCCGGCGCGCGGCTGCGTCCGGTCCTGCGCCGTCTGGCCGACGAGCGGATACCGGCACGCCGGCGTGCCGGCGGCGACCGTGCCGGAACCGACAACCCGCGCGCGCGCTCTGCCGTGCTGCGTGTGGCCGAACGGATCTGAAGACGATGGCGCGCTTCAATTTCTTCCTGTCGCTGCTGCTCGTGCTGTGTGCGCTGGCGCTGGTCACCGCGCAGGATCGGGCGCGCCGGCTGTTCACCGATCTGGAGCGTGCCAACGCGACGATGGCGAGGCTGGAGGTGCAGAAGGACCAGCTGCAGATCGAGCAGACCGCTCTGGCCAAGGCCGCGCGCATCGATGAGCGTGCCCGGCGCGAACTGGCGATGGAATCGGTCTCTCCCCGGCGCACGCTGCATCTGGTTGCCGATGTTTCGGGCTGGACGGTTCCGCCCGGGCCGGCGCTGGCGCGCATCGGCGCGGCGCAGGAGACACCGCGAGCGGCGTCGGCCATCGGGTCGCCGGCGCGCGACCCCGCACTGAAGCCGGCTCCGGAGCGTGCATCGGAGCGGGTACCCGTTCCCGCCGGCGCCGTCGCGCCGCGCGATGCCGGGCGCCGTGCCGGAGCGCAGCGATGAGCCGGCGCGGGACCTCCCGTCACCTGCATCACCTGGCGTCGGGGACGAATCCCCTGTTGAAGGTGCGTCTGCCGGCCTGGCGCTCGCAGCTGATCATGCTGTTCGTCGCATTGGCGTTCGCGGCACTGATCGGGCGCACGATCTGGCTGCAGGCGGTCACGCGCGACTATCTGCAGCAGCAGGGGGAGTTGCGCTATGGCCGCACGCTCGAGTTGCCTGCCTCGCGCGGCAAGATCTTCGATCGCAACGGCGTCGTGCTGGCCTCGAGCCTGCCGGCGCGGGCGATCTGGGCCATCCCCGAGCAGATCGATGCGACTCCGGGACAGTTCTCGACACTGGCCGGCCTGCTGCAGGTTCGCGAACCGGAGTTGCGCCGCCGGCTCGGTGATGCCGGTGATCGCAGTTTTCTCTACCTGAAGCGCCAGGTCGATGCGGATGTCGCCGAGCGCCTGGCCGACCTGAAGATCCGCGGAATCCATCAGCAGCGTGAATACAAGCGCTATTACCCGCAGGGAGAAACGCTCGCGCACGTCGTCGGTTTCACCAACGTCGAGGATTCCGGCCAGGAAGGCATCGAACTGGCGAAGAATGTCGACCTGGCCGGTCGGCCGGGGAGCCGGCGGGTCATCCGTGACCGGTTCGGTCGCGTGGTCGAGAACGTCGAGGCAGTGCAGGAGCCGCATCACGGTCATGACCTGTCGCTGTCGATCGACAGCACCATCCAGTACCTCGCCTTCGACGCCCTGCGCGATGCCGTGCACGAGCATCGCGCGCGCGCCGGCGCAGTCGTCGTTCTCGATGCGCACAGCGGCGAGATCCTGGCGCTGAGCAACTGGCCCAGCTACAACCCGAACGACCGGCGGCAGCTGTCGGGCGCCCGCCTGCGCAACCGTGCGATCACCGACATTTTCGAGCCTGGCTCGACGATCAAGCCGTTCACGATTGCGCTGGCGCTCGAGATGGGCCAGGTGCGACCCGACAGTGTCATCGACACCGCGCCCGGGCGCATGCGCATCGGGCGGGCAACGATCGGTGACGCGCATCCGCATGGGCCGCTGACGGTCGAGCAGATCATCCAGAAATCGTCGAACGTCGGTACGGCGAAGATCGCACTGGACATCCCGGCCGAGCGGATGTGGGAAATGTATTCGTCGATCGGGCTCGGCCAGGCGCCGCAGATCGGCTTTCCGGGCGCGGTCGCCGGACGTCTGCGCCCGTACCGCAGCTGGCGTCCGATCGAGCAGGCAACGATGTCCTACGGTTACGGGCTGTCCGCGTCCCTGCTGCAGCTCGCGCGTGCCTACACGGTGTTCGCCTCGGATGGCGAACTGCTGCCGCTGTCGATCTACCGCCGTACCGACGCGGTCGACGGCGAGCGGGTGATCTCGCCGCAGACCGCCCGAACGGTGCGGCACATGCTCGAACTGGTCACCATGCCCGGCGGCACGGCGCCGCGCGCGCAGGTGCCCGGCTACCGGGTGGCCGGCAAGACCGGCACCGCGCACAAGCGCGAGGATGGCCGCTACGTGCAGAAGTACATTGCCTCGTTCGTCGGCTTCGCACCGGTTTCCGATCCGCGCATCGTGGTCGCGGTGATGATCGACGAGCCGACGACCGGCGGCTACTACGGCGGCGTGGTCGCGGCACCGGTTTTTTCGCGCATCGTCGGCGACGTCCTGCGCACGCTGCGCATGCCGCCGGACGCCACGGTGGCCGCGCTCGAGATGCCCGCGCCGGATGCGCCGCCGCGCCAGGAGTCGTCACTGTGAAGATGGATCGCACAGAGCCCGTCGGCGAATCCGGATTTGCGGCGGAGATCGGCACCTGGCTGCGCGCCAGCCTCGAGCCCGGCGCGGCACTCGTTGCCGACAGCCGGCAGGTGCGCGCCGGCGATGCCTTCTTTGCCTGGCCGGGACAGAACGTCGACGGGCGCGACTTCATCGATGCCGCGCTCGCCGCCGGCGCTGGTGCCGTGCTGTTCGAAGGGGATGACCGCGGCGACGCGACACCGCGCCCGGGGCGCCCGGCGCTGCCGGCCGGCCTGCGCAATCACCCGCGGGTGCGCGAAATCGCCGGGCTGCGCACGCTCGCCGGGCCGATCGCGGCGCATTACCACGATCACCCGTCCCGCCACCTGGATGTGATCGCCGTTACCGGTACCAACGGGAAGACGACCAGCACGCAGTGGATGGCCAGTGGCTTCGCGGCGGCCGGAATACGCAGTGCTGTCATCGGCACGCTTGGCAGCGGTGTCGTCGAGGCGGGCCGCACGCCGGATTTGCAGGCGTTCGGGCTGACGACGCCCGATGCGCTCGGCCTGCAGCGCCTGCTGGCCGATTATGTCGCGCGCGGCATCCGTTGCGTCGCGCTCGAAGCGTCATCGATCGGCATCGACCAGGGTCGGCTCAACGGCGTATCGGTCGATACCGCCGTCCTGACGAGTCTGGCCCGTGATCATCTCGACTACCACGGCACGAGTGCCGCCTATCTGGCCGCCAAGCTGCGCCTGTTTTCCTGGCCGGAACTGCGTCATGCACTGATCAATGGCGACGACCCGGTCGCGCCCGAATTTCTCGCTTCGCTGGCACCGGGCGTTGCGTCGCTGGCCTTCGGTCATCTGCCTGGCACCCATGGCTGGCGTGCCGCCAGGAAACTGTCCGCCTGGCGCATCGTCGAAGATGCGCACGGCTCGACGGTATCGATCGGTGGCGATTTCGGACGCACCGAGATTCCTCTGCGCATCCTCGGGCAGTTCAATGTGGTCAACGCGCTGGCGGCGGCATCGGTCTGGCTCGTGCACGGGATGCCCTTCGATGAAGCGATGCGTCGTCTTGCGGAGCTGTCGCCGCTGCCGGGGCGGATGCAGCGCGTCGACGTCGAGGCGTGCCCGCTGGTCGTCGTCGACTATGCGCACACGCCCGATGCGCTGATGAGCGTGCTGCAGGCGCTGCGGCCGCTGGCGCAGGCGCGCCACGGGCAGCTCTGGTGCATTTTCGGCGCCGGCGGCGAACGGGATGTCGGCAAGCGCCCGCTGATGGCCGTGGCGGTCGAGCGCAGCGCAGATCGGGCCGTCGTCACCAGCGACAATCCGCGTGGCGAGACACCGTTCCGGATCGTCTCGGACATCCGTTCCGGTTTCCTGCGTGAGCCGTGGCTGACCGAACTCGATCGCGAGCAGGCGATCCGCCGCACCATCGAGACGGCGGCGCCGGCCGACGTCATCCTGATTGCCGGCAAGGGGCACGAAACCTTTCAGGAGATCGGCGGACGCAGGCTGCCGTTTTCCGATCCGGAGATTGCGCGCAAGTGGCTGCTGGCGCGGCGTGCGCGCATCGATCAGGACGCGGTCGATGTTTGATCTGCGTGAAGCCTTCGCGTGGATCACGGACGGCGTCCTGTACGGCAATCCGTCGACGCCGGTAGCGGGCGTTGCGACCGACAGCCGCAGCGTGCCGCCGCATTCGCTCTTTGTCGCCCTGCGTGGCGAGCGCTTCGACGGGCATGATTTCATCACGACCGCCCAGGCGTCCGGCGCCGCTGCGGTACTTCTCGAACGCTGGGTCGAGGGCGCACGCCGGCCGGTCATCCGGGTGCCCGACACCCGGCGTGCACTCGGCGAAATCGCTCGTGGCTGGCGCTCGTGCGTGCGGACGCCCATCGTCACCATTACAGGTGCCAACGGCAAGACCACGGTCAAGGAAATGCTGGCCGCCATCCTGGCCGAGGCCTTCGGGGCGGATCGTCGCCTGGCGACCCGTGGCAATCTGAACAACGAGATCGGCGTTCCGCTGACGCTGCTGCAGTTGCGCGCGGCGCACCGGGCGGCGGCGATCGAACTTGGCACCAATCACCCGGGCGAGATTGCCTGGCTGGCGTCGCTGGCCCGTCCCGACGTCGCGCTGGTAACCAATGCGCAGCGCGAACACCAGGAATTCCTCGCCGGCGCCGAAGGCTCGGCACGCGAAAACGGCGCGTCGATCACAGCGCTCGGCGCCGACGGCATCGCGGTCTTCCCCGGCGACGATCCGCAGGCACACATCTGGCGCGCCGGTGCCGGCGCGCGCCGCTGCATCGAATTCGGTCTCGCCGCCGAGCCGGGCCGCTTCGAAGTCCATGCGGCCGAGGATGCGCTGGCGGCACGCTTCGCGCTGGCGATCGGAAACTCCGTGTTCACGGTACGCCTGCCCGTGCCCGGCCAACACAATGTGCGCAACGCACTGGCGGCGGCGGCGTGCGCGCATGCGCTGGCGATCGACACCGAAGCCATCCGGCGCGGGCTGGAATCGTTCTCGCCGCCGCCTGGGCGCCTGGCGACGGCCCTGCTGGCTGATGGAACCACACTGATCGACGACAGCTACAACGCCAACCCGGATTCGGTGCTGGCCGCCGTCGAAGTGCTCGCGGGCTTCGCCGGACGGCGTGTGCTCGTGCTCGGCGACATGGGCGAGACCGGGGAGCAGGGTCCGGATTTCCATCGCGAGATCGGCGCGCACGCGCGCGCCCGCGGCATCGATCACCTGCACGCGCTGGGGCCGGCGAGCCGCGAGGCAGTGGCCGCTTTCGGGGCCGCGGCGACCCATCATGACGACGTCGACGGACTGATCGCCGCCTGTTGCAGTCTGCGCGGGCCGGACACGACGATCCTGGTGAAAGGGTCGCGTTTCATGCGCATGGAACGCGTGGTGCAGGCATTGTCCGGCGCATCGGTGGATGCCTGACGATGCTGCTCGAATTGACACAGTGGCTGGCACACGATGTGCGCGCATTCGGCGTGTTCGGGTACATCACGCTGCGCGCGGTGCTGGCCGCGCTCACGGCGATGGCGATCGGCCTGTTGTTCGGACCTTCGCTGATCCGGCGGCTCACCGGCATGAAGATCGGCCAGGCGGTGCGTCGCGATGGCCCGCAGACGCATCTGGGCAAGACCGGCACGCCGACGATGGGTGGCGCCCTGATCCTGATTTCGGTCACGGCCGCGACCCTGCTCTGGGCCGATCTCGGCAACCGCTTCATCTGGGTGGCGCTGTTCGCCACCCTCGGCTTCGGCTGGATCGGCTGGGTCGACGATTACCGCAAGGTCGTCCATGGCGATCCGCGCGGCATGTCGGCGCGGCAGAAATTCGCCTGGCAGGCGCTGATCGGACTCGTTGCCGCCGTCTGGCTGGCTTTCGCCGTATCGGCCCCTTCGGGCGCCGAAGCGTGGGCGAACTTCGGCGCCTGGGCGGCGCATGGCTTCGGCAACCAGCCGGTGCACGCCGATCTGATCGTTCCGTTCTTCAAGAAGATCGCCTATCCGCTCGGCGTCTACGGCTTCATCGTGCTCAGCTGGCTGGTGATCGTCGGCTCGAGCAATGCGGTCAACCTGACCGATGGTGCGGACGGACTGGCGATCATGCCGGCCGTCATGGTCGGCTCCGCGCTGGGTCTGTTCGCCTACGTCTCCGGCAATGCCGTGTTCGCGAAATACCTGCTCGTGCCGTGGGTGCCTGGCGCCGGCGAGATCACGGTGTTCTGCGCGGCGATCGCCGGTGCCGGGCTGGCCTTCCTCTGGTACAACACCCACCCCGCCGAAGTGTTCATGGGCGATGTCGGGGCACTCGCCCTGGGTGCTGCGCTGGGCGTGACCGCGGTGATTGCGCGTCAGGAGATCGTGCTCTTCATCATGGGCGGCGTGTTCGTCGTCGAGACGCTGTCGGTGATGCTGCAGGTCGGCTGGTTCAAGTACACGAAGCGGCGGCACGGCCAGGGACAGCGGATCCTGCGCATGGCGCCGCTGCATCATCACTTCGAAGTGGGCGGAATGCCGGAAACCCGGGTGGTCGTGCGTTTCTGGATCGTCACGATGATTCTCGTTCTCTTCGGTCTGTCGACCCTGAAGCTGCGGTGATGGCCGTGCACGACGTCGCGCAACCGGAACTGTTCGACCTGCAGGGGCGCACGGTGCTCGTGCTCGGACTGGGCGATTCCGGTCTGGCGATGGCGCGCTGGGTGGCGCGTCAGGGAGCGCGGCTGCGTGTGGCCGACACGCGCATGCTCGACGGCAGCGAATTGCCGGGCTGGCAGGAACTGCGCGAAGCGGTTCCCGGGCTCGGAATGGTCGCCGCGCCGGCCTGGGACGATGCCTGGCTGGACGGCGTCGATCTGCTCGCCTGGAGTCCCGGGCTGTCGATGGAAAAGGGCGCTTCGGGCGCATTTCACGCGCGTGCGCTGGCCCGGGGCATCACGGTCGTCGGCGAACTGGAACTTTTCGCGCTGGCGCTCGCCGGTTTGCGCGCCACGGCCGGCATGGTGCAGGACGACACCGTGCGGACCGATGGCAGCAGCGGCAGTGGCGCGACTGCCGGATACACGCCGCGCATCGCGGCGATCACCGGCACCAACGGCAAGACGACGACGAGCGCGCTCGTCGCGCATCTCGCGCGCGCGGCCGGAACCACGGTGGCCTGCGCCGGCAACATCCGCCCGGCGATGCTCGAAGCCCTGTGCGAAGCGCTCGATGCCGATCGCCTGCCGCAGGTCTGGGTGCTGGAACTGTCCAGCTTCCAGCTCGCCCCCGGCAGCAGCTTCGCGCCCGACGCCGCCGTGATCCTGAACGTCGCCGAGGATCATCTCGACTGGCACGCATCGGCGCAGACCTACCTCGAAGCCAAGCAGCGGATTCATGCACACGCGGCGGTGGCGGTCTTCAACCGTGCGGACGCGCACACGGTGCCACAGCGCGTCGATCCGGCGCAGCGGCGGATTTCCTTCGGCACGGATGCGCCGACCGGCATCGGCGACTTCGGTCTGATCCGGTCCGGCGGCATCGACTGGCTCGCGCAGGCGCAGCGTGCCGACGACTTCGGTCCGCTGCGCACCGGCCGTCGCGCCCGTCAGCCCGAGGCCGTGCGCGTGCAGCGCCTGATGCCGGTCGATGCGCTGCGCATCCGTGGTGCGCACAATCATCTGAACGCGCTGGCCGCGCTGGCGCTGTGCGCCGCCCTGGACATTCCGATGGCCAGGGCTCTGCACGCGCTGCAGACCTGGCCGGGCGAACCCCATCGCTGCCAGTCGGTGGCCATCGTCGACGGCATCGAGTACATCGACGACAGCAAGGGCACCAATGTTGCGGCGACCGCCGCCGCACTGCGCGGACTGGGCCGCCGCTGCCGGCTGATTGCCGGCGGCGTCGGCAAGGATCAGGACTTCTCCGCACTCGTCGAACCGGTGCGTGCGCATGCCGCTTCGGTCTATCTGATCGGTGCCGACGCCGGCCGGATCCGTACCGCGCTGACGCCCGGCGGCGTGCCGCTGCTCGATTGCCGCTCGCTCGACGAGGCGGTCGCGCGAGCCGGTGCCGACGCACGGGCGGGCGAGGTCGTGCTGCTGTCGCCGGCCTGTGCCAGTTTCGACATGTTCCGTGACTACGAACACCGCGGCCAGTGTTTCGTTGCCGCCGTGCACGCGCTGGCCGGTGCCGCTTCCGGCGCCATCGGGGAGGTGCCGGCATGATCGGCAGTGTTCTCTCCATGCCGGTGCGTCTGCTGTCGGGCCTGTTCGGGCGGCGCGCGGCCGCGGCTTCGCCCTGGCAGTCGCGTCTGCAGTCGCGCCAGGGCACCGCACGCGCGGCACAGAGTGTCGATCAGACACTGCTGTGGGTCGTCGGCGCCCTGCTGATGGGCGGCCTGGTGATGGTCTACTCGGCCACGGTCGCCCTGCCGGATTCCAGCCGCTTCGCCAATCTGTCGCCGACCTGGTTCCTGATGCGCCATGTCTTCGCCCTCGGCGTCGGCATCGTGGCCGCTCTGGTCGCATTTTCGCTGCCGCTGGCGCGCCTGCAGGAGGCGGCCCCGTGGCTGTTCCTGCTCGGCCTCGTGCTGTTGACGATCGTCCTGGTGCCATCCGTCGGCAGGGAAGTCTACGGTGCGCGTCGCTGGCTTTCGCTGTACGTGTTCAATCTTCAGCCTTCCGAGCTGATGAAGCTCTTCGTCATCCTGTATGCGGCCGATTTCATCGTGCGCAAGCAGGATTCGATGCACCACTTCGGTAAGGGCTTTCTGCCGATGGTGATGGTCGTCGTGCTGATCGGCGTCCTGCTGCTGCTCGAACCGGATCTGGGTGCATTCATCGTCATTGCCGCGATCGCCATGGGCCTGCTTTTCCTCGGCGGCGTCAACGGGCGCCTGTTCGCCACGCTGCTGGTCGCCGCCGGTTCCTGCTTCGCGCTGTTGATCTGGTCCTCGCCGTGGCGGCGTGGCCGGCTCTTCGCCTACCTCGATCCCTTCGACGCCAGCAACACCCTGGACAAGGGCTACCAGCTCTCGCATTCGCTGATCGCTTTCGGGCGCGGCGAGTGGTTCGGCGTCGGGCTGGGCGCATCGGTCGAGAAGCTGCACTACCTGCCGGAAGCGCACACCGATTTCCTGCTCGCCGTCATCGGCGAGGAACTCGGCCTGGCCGGCGTGCTGACCGTGATCGTGCTCTTCTTCTGGCTGACCCGGCGTGCCTTCGAAATCGGACGGCAGTCGATCAAGCTCGAACGCACGTTTGCCGGACTCGTCGCCAAGGGCATCGGCCTGTGGATCGGTGTGCAGGCCTTCATCAACATGGGCGTGAATACCGGTCTGCTGCCGACCAAGGGGCTCACCCTGCCGCTGATGAGCTACGGCGGCAGCGGCATTCTCGTGAACTGCGTCGCCATCGCCATCCTGCTGCGCGTCGATTTCGAGAGCCGGAAGCTGATGCGGGGGCAGGCATGAGCGGGCGCACCATCCTCATCATGGCCGGCGGCACCGGCGGGCACGTCATGCCCGGACTGGCGGTGGCCGAAGAGATGCGCGCCCGCGACTGGCGGGTCGTCTGGCTCGGCAATCCGTCGGGCATCGAGGCCGGTCTCGTCGCACGGCACGACATCCCGATGCAGCGCGTGCGCATCGGCGGGGTGCGCGGCAAGGGCCTGCTGACCCGCCTGCTGCTGCCGTTCACGCTCCTGCGTGCGTTTGCGCAGAGCGTGCGCGCGCTGCGCGTGACGCGGCCGGCGGTCGTGCTCGGCATGGGCGGCTATGTTGCCTTCCCCGGCGGCATGATGGCGTCGCTGCTGCGTCGCCCGCTCGTCGTGCATGAATCGAATTCGGTGGCCGGGCTGACCAACCGGGTGCTGGCGCGTATTGCCGACCTGGTGCTCGAAGGCTTTCCCGGCACGCTGCCCGGTGCCCGCTTCTGCGGCAATCCGTTGCGTGCCGGCATGGCGCTGAGCGACGATCCCGCCGCACGGTATGCGGCCCGCACAGGGCCGTTGCGACTGCTCGTGGTCGGCGGCAGCCTGGGCGCACAGGCGCTCAACGAGATCGTGCCGGATGCGGTGGCGGCCATGCCTGCCGATCGGCGTCCCCAGGTCGTGCACCAGTGCGGGCGCGGCCGGCGCGATGCCGTGCTGGCGCGCTACGAAGCGGCGGACGTGGCCGCACATGTCGTCGAATTCGTCGACGACATGGCCGGTGCCTACGAATGGGCGGATCTGCTGATCTGCCGTTCGGGCGCCATGACAGTGGCCGAAATCGCCGCTGCCGGCGTGGCCAGCCTGCTGGTGCCGTTCCCGCATGCCGTGGACGACCACCAGACCCGCAACGCGCGCTTTCTGGCCGACGACGGCGCGGCGCTGCTCGTGTCGCAGTCCGAACTCGATGCCGCCGGCCTCGCCGGGCGGCTGGCCGCGCTCGAGCGCACCGAACTGGGCCGGATGGCGGCGCGCGCGCGTGCGCTGGCGCGCGTCGACGCTACGCAGCGGGTCGCCGACGCCTGCGAGGAAACCGCGCGCCGACAGGTGGTGCAGCCATGAAGCACCGCGTGCGCAACATTCACTTCGTCGGCATCGGCGGCTCCGGCATGAGTGGCATTGCCGAAGTCCTGCTCAATCTCGGTTACTGCGTGAGCGGCTCCGATCTTGCCAGCGGAGCCGTCACGCGCCGGCTGCAGGCGCTCGGCGCGCGCGTGTGCACGGGTCATGATGCGGCCCACGTCGGCGAAGCCGACTGCGTCGTCGTCTCGACCGCGGTGCGGGCCGACAACCCCGAGGTGGTCGCAGCGCGCCGGCGGCAGATTCCGGTCGTGCCGCGCGCGATGATGCTCGCCGAACTGATGCGTCTGAAGCGCGGCATTGCGATTGCCGGCACGCATGGCAAGACCACGACGACCAGCCTGGTGGCGTCGGTGCTGGCGGCGGCCGGGCTCGATCCGACCTTCGTCATCGGCGGACGGCTGACCAGTGCCGGTGCCAGTGCGCGCCTCGGTGCCGGCGAATACATCGTCGTCGAAGCCGACGAATCCGATGCCTCGTTCCTGAGCCTGTCACCGGTGCTCGCCGTCATCACCAACATCGACGCCGATCACATGGAGACCTACGGGCATGACTTCGCGCGCCTGCGCCAGGCTTTCGTCGAGTTCACCGGACGACTGCCGTTCTACGGCGCGGTCGTGCTCTGTCTGGACGATCCGCACGTGCGCGAGATCGTGCCCTTCGTGTCGCGCCCGGTGATCGGCTACGGCGAAGCCGCCGACGCACAGGTGCGCGCTGTCGACATCCGGGCCGAGGGAACCGGGATGTGCTTCACCGTGCTGCGCAGCGGCGCGCCGCCGTTGCCGGTGACGCTGCAGGCGCCCGGCGTGCACAACGTGCGCAATGCGCTGGCAGCGATTGCCGTCGCCGGCGAACTCGACGTACCGGACGAGGCGATCGTCGAAGCGCTGGCGAAGTTCACCGGTGTCGGGCGCCGCTTTCAGCTCTGGGGCGAGATCGCCGTCGATCCGGTGCATGGCCCGGGGCGTTTCGTGCTGGTCGACGACTACGGCCATCACCCGACCGAGATGGAAGCGACGATCGCCGCCGCACGCGCGGCCTTCCCGGACCGGCGCATCGTGCTTGCCTTCCAGCCGCACCGGTACTCGCGCACGCGCGACCTGTTCGAGGATTTCGTGCGCGTGCTCTCCGACGTCGACGCCCTGTTGCTGGCCGAGGTCTACGCGGCCGGCGAAGCGCCGCTGGTGGCGGCCGACAGCCGTGCGCTCGCGCGCGCCGTGCGCGTCGCCGGGCGCGTCGAACCGGTGTTCGTCGAAGACATTGCCGCGATGCCGCAGGCAATCTTGGACGCGGCACGTCCGGGAGATCTCGTGCTGACGATGGGGGCCGGTTCGATCGGGACCGTGGCCCAGTCCGTGGCGGAGGCGGTGCAATGAGCGGGACCCGGACGGACGTTGCACGGGCGCACGGCATGCAGCCATCCGCGTCTGCGTTCGGTCGCGTCGCCGTCCTGTGCGGCGGCCGTTCGGCCGAGCGCGAGATTTCACTGCTGTCGGGCGCGGGCGTGCTCCAGGCCCTGCGCGCCAGCGGCGTCGATGCGCACGCCTTCGATCCGGCACAGCGTCCGCTCGACGATCTGCGTCGTGAAGGCTTTGATCGCGCCTTCATCGCGCTGCATGGCCGTCACGGCGAAGACGGCACCGTGCAGGGCGCGCTCGAACTGCTTGGCATCCCCTACACCGGCAGCGGCGTTCTCGCCTCGGCGCTGGCGATGGACAAGACCCTGAGCAAGCGGATCTGGCAGTCCTGCGGCTTGCCGACGCCCGCATTCGTGCTCGCGCGCACGGCCGCCCAGGTGGCCGATGCCGGGGATCGTCTCGGCCTGCCGATGGCCGTCAAGCCCGCCCGGGAGGGTTCGAGCATCGGGTTCACGCGGCTGACGTCGATCGATCAGGCCGCCGCGGCTTTCGATGCCGCCAGCCGGCACGATGCCGACGTGCTGTGCGAGGAATTCATTGATGGGCGCGAACTGACGGTGGCGGTGCTGGGCAGCGCGGATGCGGCGCAGACCCTGCCGGTGGTCGAGATCCTCGCGCCGGAAGGCAATTACGACTACCGGAACAAGTATTTCAGCGATGAAACGCGCTACGAATGTCCGGCGCGGCTCGATCCGGCACTGGCCGCGCGCATCGACGAACTGGCGCTGGCGGCCTGGCGCGCGCTTGGCTGCGCCGGCTGGGGCCGGGTCGATCTGATGCTCGGCGGTGCGCGCCCGGACGGCGAGGGCACGCCCGCCGCACCCGAGCCATTCCTGCTCGAAGTCAACACGTCGCCCGGCATGACCAGTCATTCGCTCGTGCCGATGGCGTCGCGAGCGGCCGGCATCGGCTACGAAGAACTGTGCCTGCGCATTCTCGCGTCGGCGTGCCTGCAGCAGGGGGTATCCGGATGAGCGCCATCTGGAATGACTCGCGCCTGCTCAATGCCGCAGCGAACACGCTGTTCGCCTTCACTTTCCTGGCGCTGCTCGTCAGTCTTGCCTGGTGGGTTTCGCAGCGTCCGCTGTTCACGCTCGCCCAGGTGCACGTGCAGCCCGGCGAAGGACATGATCTGCGCCGGGTGACCGCGGCACCGTTGCGGGCGGTGATCACCCGGCGCGTGCACGGCAATTTCTTCACGGTCGATCTCGATGCCGTGCGCGCGGTGTTCGAGTCGGTACCCTGGGTGCGGCACGCGGCGGTGCGGCGGGTGTGGCCGGACGGGCTGGAAGTCTCGCTCGAAGAACATCGTCCGTTCGCGTTCTGGGACGACGGCCGGGTCGTCAACACCTTCGGCGAACTCTTCGTCGCCAATCTGGCCGAGGCCGAGGACGAAGGCGCGCTGCCGCATTTTTCGGGCCCCGAGGGCAGTGCCATGCAGGTCGCGCGTCGCTACGTCGAACTCGTCGGCGCGCTCGCCGCACTCGGCGTGCGCCCGCGCTCCCTCGCGCTGTCGGCGCGCTACGCGTGGACGATGCAGCTCGACGACGGCACCACCCTCGTGCTCGGGCGCGACCAGGACGTGCCGATCGAGCGCCGGGTGGCGCGCTGGGTCGAGACCTGGCCGACCGTCGTGGCGGCGCTTGGACGGCGCGCCGAATCGGTCGACCTGCGCTATCCGAATGGCTTTGCGATCCGCTCCCTGGTGGCACTCGGGGAGCCGGGCGAAGACACCGGGCCCGTGCGCCCGGCCTCCCATCCGGTGCGAGCGCGCACCGGGACGAACTCCGGCATGAGCAGCAAACAAAGATGACCCGCGACGCCAAGGACCTGATTGTCGGACTCGACATCGGCACGTCGAAGATCGTGGCCATCGTGGCCGAGATGCGCCCGGACGGCCACTACGAAATCGTCGGGCTCGGCCAGCACGATTCGCGCGGCCTGAAGAAGGGTGTGGTCGTCAACATCGAATCGACCGTGGCCTCGATCCAGCACGCGCTCGAAGAAGCCGAGCTGATGGCCGACTGCAAGATCCGCACGGTGCTCACCGGCATCGCCGGCAGCCACATCCGCAGCTTCAATTCCAGCGGCATGGTGGCCATCAAGGACAAGGAGGTGATGGCGGCCGACACCGCGCGGGTGATCGAGACCGCCAAGGCGGTGAGCATTCCGACCGATCAGCAGATCCTGCACGTACTCGCGCAGGAATTCATCATCGACGGGCAGGACGACATCCGCGAACCGATCGGCATGAGCGGCGTGCGCCTCGAAGTGCGCGTGCACATCGTCACCGGCGCCGTATCGGCGGCGCAGAACATCGTCAAGTGCGTGCGCCGCTGCGGGCTCGAAGTCCAGGATCTGATGCTCCAGCCGCTGGCCTCGAGTCTGGCCATCCTCAGCCAGGACGAGAAGGAACTCGGCGTCGTGCTGGTCGACGTCGGCGGCGGCACGACCGACATCGCGATCTTCACCGGCGGCGCCATCCGCCACACGGCAGTGATTCCGATCGCCGGCGACCAGATTACCAACGACATCGCGATGGCGCTGCGCACGCCGACGCTCGAGGCCGACGACATCAAGCTGCGCTACGGCATCGCCAAGCAGCTGCTGGCCGATCCGAAGGAAAAGATCGAGGTGCCCGGGCTGGGCGATCGCGAGCCGCGCACGCTGTCGCGCCAGGCGCTGGCCGCGGTGATCGAACCGCGCGTCGAGGAACTGTTCTCGCTCGTGCATCAGGTGATCCGCGAATCGGGGTACGAGGAACTGCTGTCCTCGGGGATCGTGCTCACCGGTGGCTCGTCACTCTTGCCCGGCATGGTCGAACTGGCCGAGGACATCTTCCTCAAGCCGGTGCGCATCGGCATGCCGGCCTACACCGGCGGGCTGGCCGACGTCGTGCGCTCGCCGCGTTATTCGACCGGCGTAGGTCTGCTCGAAGAGGCGCGCATGCAGCGTCTGCGCGGACGCAAGGTGGCCGAACAGTCGGGGTCGTTCAAGGAGACGCTCAGGAGGATGAGGGAATGGTTCCTCGGAGTTTTCTGAAGGTGTCGCGCACAGGTCGAGGGAGCGATGCCGCACGCGACGGGCGCGCGGCACACGGGTTTTTCATGAAAGTCGTTTCGTTTGTGTTACCGGGAAGGATCGAAGTCTTCCCGCCATCCGGGAGAGAAGCAGCATGAGTTTCGAACTGATCGAGCAGGAAGTCGAGGGCGCCGTCATCAAGGTCGTCGGCGTCGGCGGCGCCGGCGGCAACGCGGTCAATCACATGATCAACTGCGACGTGCAGGGCGTCGAATTCATCACGATCAACACCGACCGGCAGGCCCTGCGCCGGTCGCTGGCCGAACGTTCGATCCAGCTGGGCGACCAGGGCCTGGGCGCCGGTGCGCGTCCGGAGGCCGGTCGGGCCGCCGCCGAGGCGATGCGCGACGAGATCCGGGCTGCACTCGAGGGCTCGAACATGGTGTTCCTGACCGCCGGGATGGGCAAGGGAACGGGTACCGGTGCCTCGCCGATCGTGGCCGAGATAGCCCATGAAATGGGCATCCTGACCGTCGGCGTCGTCACCAAGCCGTTCGATTTCGAGGGCGGACGCAAGATGCAGGTGGCCGAGGCCGGCATCGAGCAGCTCGTCGAGCACGTCGATTCGCTGATCGTCGTGCTCAACCAGAAGCTGTTCGACGTGATGGACGAGGATGCGAGCCTGGAGGATGCATTCCGCCGCGCCGACGACGTGCTGCACAACGCGGTGGCCGGCATTGCCGAGATCATCAACGTGCCCGGACTGGTCAACGTCGACTTCGCCGACGTCAAGACGGTCATGGGCGAGCAGGGCAAGGCGATGATGGGCATTGGCGAAGCGGCCGGACTCGATCGCGCGCGACTGGCCGCCGAGCAGGCCGTTTCGTCGCCGCTGCTCGACGGCGTCGACCTGCAGGGCGCGCGCGGCGTCATTGTCAACATCACGGCCGGACGCAGCCTGAAGCTGCGCGAAACCAATGACGTCATCAACACGATCAAGGCCTTCTGCGCCGACGACGCGACCATCATCCACGGCACCGTGTTCGACGACGACATGGGTGACGAACTGCGCGTGACCGTCGTCGCGACCGGCATCGGCCGGCGTCCGTCGCGCCCGATGCTCGTGCCTCAGGCGCAGTTGCGCACCGGCACGCACGATGCGCCGGTGACGCCGCAGCAGAGCTACGACAACCTCGACCAGCCGACCGTCTGGCGCCAGAACCCGCGGGCCTCGGCGGCGGCCCAGGTGCAGGCGCTCGAAGACAGCGGCGTCGAGCGCTTCGACATTCCGGCCTTTCTGCGCAAGCAGGCAGATTGAGAACATGTGACCGGAACGCCTGAGGCAGCCTGCCGTCGGCGTTCCGGGCGGATCCGCGCCCGTTCGCTCGCCGGGCCCGATGCGGCATCGGGTCGGACCGCGCCGACGATGGACGCGTACGCTCGTCCCGGGGCGGCTCTTTGCGAACCTGCCGGCCCGACAGCCCGGACCCGGCGTTCACGTAAAATGGATCGGTAATCGTCATTCACGGATAACGGGGTCCGGCGCGAAGCGTGCGGACATCCCGGGGCAGGAGGGCCGGATTCATGATTGAACCAGGACAGCGCGTTCCCGACGCAAGCCTGCAGGAATATGTCCAGACGGAAGGGCCGGGCTGCTCGATCGGGCCGCGCAAGCTGCAGGTGCTCGACGAGCTGCGCGGCAAGCGGGTCGTGGTTTTCGGCCTGCCCGGTGCCTTCACGCCGACCTGTTCGGCGCAGCACGTGCCCGGCTATCTGGAGCAGCACGATGCGCTGGTGGCGGCCGGCGTCGCCGAGATCTGGTGCGTCTCGGTCAACGATGCCTTCGTCATGGGCGCGTGGGCACGCGATCAGGGCACGGAAGGAAAGATCCGCATGCTCGCCGACGGCGGTGCCGAGTGGACGCGCGCGCTCGGGCTCGACGCCGAGATCCCCGGCATGGGCGTGCGTTCGCGACGTTATTCGATGCTGATCGAGGACGGTACCGTGCGCTCGCTGAATCTGGAAGAGGCCGGGAAGTTCGAAGTGTCGGACGCGGCGACGATGCTCGGGCAGCTGCGGGCGTGATCCGTCAACGTACGCTGGCCACGCTCGTGCGTACGAGCGGTGTCGGCCTGCACTCGGGCGAACGCGTCGAGTTGACCCTGCGCCCGGCGGCGCCGGACAGCGGCGTCGTGTTCCGGCGCATCGACCTGGATCCGCCGGTCGAGATCCGCACGTCGGCCCTGCGCGTGACCGACACGCGCATGGCGTCCACGCTGACCGCCGCCGATGAAGGACCGCTGGCCGAAGTGCGCGTGGCCACGGTCGAGCACCTGATGTCGGCGCTGGCCGGTCTGGGCATCGACAACGTGTACGTGGATATCACGGCGCCCGAAATTCCGATCCTCGACGGCTCGGCGGGGTCCTTCGTCTATCTGCTGCAGTCGGCGGGCGTCCTCGAGCAGCGCGCACAGAAAAAGTTCATCCGCGTGCTCGCTCCGGTCGAGGTCCGTGACGGTGACAAGTGGGCGCGGCTCGACCCGCATTTCGGCTTCAGGCTGCGCTTCTCGATCGATTTCGCCCATCCGGCGATCGATGCCACCGGGCAGTGCGTCGAGGTCGATTTCGCCAAAGACTCCTACGTCAGGGATATCGCGCGCGCGCGCACCTTCGGGTTCATGCAGGACGTCGAGGCGCTGCGAGCGCACGGTCTGGCCAAGGGCGGCAGTTTTGGCAACGCGATCGTCATGGACGAGTACCGGGTGCTGAACGAGGACGGTCTGCGTTTCGATGACGAATTCGTCAAGCACAAGATCCTCGACGCGATCGGCGATCTCTATCTGATCGGACATCCGCTGCTGGCCGCCTACAGTGCGCACAAGTCGGGTCATGCGCTGAACAACCTGCTGCTGCGTGAACTGCTCGCGCACGAACAGGCCTGGGAGCGCATCGGCTTTGCCGAGCGGCGTGACCGGCCACGGCCGTTCGCGCTGGACTGGAGCCATGCCTGACGGCCCGGAGCCGGCGAGATATCCGCGCACACAGGCCGCGGTGCCGCCGGCCCGGTCACGGTCCGTTGCCATGGCCGCCGATCCGTTCACGTCCGGCACGTCTGCATGATCTTTCTGCGCGTTCTGGTGCTCGCGCTGCTGACGGGTGTCGCGCTCAGCGCGCTGGCCTGGGTGTTCACGCGCGAGCGCCGTTATCTGCGTCTTGCCTGGCGATTGCTGGTCGGCGGGCTGTTTGCCGCGCTGGTGTTTTTCGCGGTCCTGTTCGTCGAACGGCTGACCGCCGAGCGGGTCGCAGCGGGGCCGATCGAATCACCGGCGCTGTCCGGCAGCCAGCCGGAGGATGCACGCCGGGGAACGGGCGTTGCCGTGCTCAGGATCTTCGGCGGTGACGCGCAACCAGGCGGGCCAGTGCCGAGTTGAGCGCCGGCGTACCGGTGTCTTCGGCCTCCAGGCGGGACAGTTCGCGCAGCGCCGTCTCCGGAATGGCCGTCCGTGGAACGCGCAGGACGGCCGCGCGCCGATCCTCCTGCAGGCGTTGCCCCGCGATGCGGATCTGCACGATGTCCGGTGCCTGCGCCTGCAGGCGCCGCAGCATCGAAGGAATCGACTGGCGCAGCCGCGCGACCCAGGCCGCATTCGGCACGCGCAGCGTCAGGGTGCCGTCGACCAGCGAGGCAACCGTCAACGGCGTGCCCGGGAAATGGCGTGCCACGACCGTCTGCAGCGCGATCAGGCGATCCGCCCGCGCTGCCAGCGTGCGCCACGAATCTTCCGCTTCGAGCCAGTCCGTGACCGGTCGTGCCGGCGACGCTTTCATCCGCACGTGCTCCCAGGGCATTGGCCGGACGCGGTCTGCGTCGGTGCGCCACATGGGCCGGCCCCGACGTGCACCGGTGCATCCGCGAAGTGCATGCTAGACTTTACCGGTTTCGGAACACACGCGTACGCTGACCGGACCGCAGTGCCTGCGTGCAGCCTGATCGCGCACCGTACCGTGCGCTCCGCAGTCGGTTCGCTCCGCTCCCGGTCGAATGATCCTCAACTACCTCACCCGGATTTTCGGCAGCCGCAATGAACGGTTGCTGAAGACGTTTCGCAAGGCCGTCGCCCGCATCAATTCCCTCGAGCCGCAGATACAGGCGCTCGACGATGCGCAGCTGGCGGCAAAGACGGTCGAGTTCCGGGGACGCATCGAGGCCGGCGAAACGCTCGATGATCTGCTGCCCGAAGCCTTTGCGGTCTGTCGCGAGGCTGCGCGACGCACGCTCGGCATGCGTCACTTCGACGTGCAGCTCGTCGGCGGCATGGTCCTGCACTCGGGCAAGATCGCAGAGATGCGCACCGGCGAGGGCAAGACGCTCACGGCCACGCTGGCCGTCTACCTGAATGCGCTCGCCGGCAAGGGCGTGCACGTGGTGACGGTCAACGATTACCTCGCGGCGCGCGATGCCGAGTGGATGAGCGCGGTCTACCGCTTTCTCGGCATGAGCGTGGGCACGATCCTGTCGCAGCAGGCCACGGCCGACAAGAAGGCCGCGTATGCGGCCGACATCACCTACGGCACGAACAACGAGTTCGGCTTCGACTACCTGCGCGACAATATGGAGTATGCGGTCGGCGATCGGCGCCAGCGCGAGCTGTTCTACGCCATCGTCGACGAGGTCGATTCGATCCTGATCGACGAGGCGCGCACGCCGCTGATCATTTCCGGCCAGGCCGAGGACCATACCGAGAACTACCGCCGGATGAACGTTGTGCCGCCGCTGCTGCAGGAGATGGAAGCCGAGCCGAAGTCGGGCGAGGAAGAGCCGCCGGGCGACTACTGGGTCGATCGCAAGGCGCACCAGGTCTATCTGTCGGAAGCCGGGCACGAAAAGGCTGAACGGATCCTCGCCGAACAGGGGCTGCTGCCTGACGGTGCGAGCCTGTACGATGCGGGCAACATCAGCCTGATGCATCACCTGATGGCGGCCCTGCGCGCGCACACGCTGTTCCAGAAGGACCAGCAATATGTCGTGCAGAACGGCGAGGTCGTCATCGTCGACGAATTCACCGGGCGCCTGATGCCCGGGCGGCGCTGGTCGGAAGGTCTGCACCAGGCGGTCGAGGCCAAGGAAAACGTCGCCATCCAGTCCGAGAACCAGACGCTGGCGTCGATCACCTTCCAGAACTATTTCCGCATGTACGGCAAGCTCGCCGGCATGACCGGGACGGCCGATACCGAGGCCTACGAATTCCAGGAAATCTACGGGCTCGAGACGGTGGTGATCCCGACCCACCGTCCGATGATCCGCGATGACCGCCAGGATCAGGTCTTTCGCACGACGAAGGAAAAATTCGCCGCGATCGTGGCCGACATCCGTGACTGTCACCAGCGCGGGCAGCCGGTGCTGGTGGGCACGACGTCGATCGAGAACTCGGAGCTGCTGTCGCGCGAACTCGAACGCGCGAAGATGCCGCACCAGGTGCTCAACGCCAAGCAGCACGAGCGCGAGGCCGGCATCGTCGCCGAGGCCGGCCGGCCGAAGATGATCACGATCGCGACCAACATGGCCGGGCGCGGTACCGACATCGTGCTGGGCGGCAACGTCGACAAGCAGATCGATCTTCTGCAGGCCGATGAATCCCTGACGGAAGAGGAGCGCGCGGCACGTGCCGGGCAATTGCGCGGCGAATGGCAGGCGCTGCACGATCAGGTGGTCGCCGCCGGCGGGCTGCACATCGTCGGCACCGAGCGGCACGAATCGCGACGCATCGACAACCAGTTGCGCGGCCGTTCCGGACGCCAGGGCGACCCGGGTTCGTCGCGCTTCTATCTTTCGATGGAAGATCCGCTGCTGAAGATCTTCGCCGGCGACCGGCTCAAGGCGATCATGGACCGGCTCAAGCTGCCCGAAGGCGAGCCGATCGAGGCCGGCATGGTGTCGCGCTCGATCGAGTCGGCGCAGCGCAAGGTCGAGGCGCGCAACTTCGACATCCGCAAGCAGTTGCTCGAGTACGACGACGTCGCCAACGATCAGCGCAAGATCGTTTATGCCGATCGCAATGCGCTGCTCGAGTCCGAGTCCGTGCCGGAACGTGTGGCCGAACTGCGCCAGCAGGTGTTCACCGACCTGTTCCGCGAATTCGTGCCGGAAGATTCGGTCGAGGAGCAATGGAATCTCGAGGGCCTGGAGAACGCGCTCGCCAACGAATGGCAATTGCCGGTGCCGCTGCGCCAGATGCTGCAGGAAAACGAGCATCTCACCGACGAAGAAATGCTCGATGCCGTCCTGAAGGAAGCCGAGCGCGTCTACCGGGAGAAGGTGGAACAGGTCGGCGCGGAAGTGTTCGCCGGCTTCGAGCGTTCGATCCTGCTGCAGGCAATCGACCAGCACTGGCGCGAACACCTGTCGTCGCTCGACTACCTGCGCCAGGGCATCCATCTGCGCGGCTATGCCCAGCAGAACCCGAAGCAGGAATACAAGCGCGAGGCGTTCGAACTCTTCGGGCTGATGCAGCAGCGCATCCGCACCGATGTGACGCGCGTGCTGATGACGGTGCGCATCCAGACCAGCGAGCAGGCCGAGCAGGTCGAGGAAAGCATGCAGCCGCAGTATTCGGATGTGAGCTATACGCACGCCGATTTCGATCCGGCCATGGCGCAGGCCGATACTGCCGACACCGAATCGATCGCGCTGGCGCTGCAGAGCGCACCGGCGCAGGCGGACGCCGCACCGCAGCCGGTACGCCGGCATGGCCAGAAGATCGGCCGCAACGACCCGTGTCCGTGCGGATCAGGCAAGAAATACAAGCAGTGCCACGGACGCCTCAGTTGATCGGGAGTCCGGGATGGCCGTGAATCTTGCTGTGCCGCCGCGCGAAGCGCTCCTTGCCGTGCCCGGCGTCGACATCGGCACCGCCAGTGCCGCGATCGCCCGCCCCGGGCGGCGCGACGTGCTCGTGCTGCGTCTGGCCGAAGGGGCGCGCACGGCCGGCGTCTTCACCCGCAACCGCTTCTGCGCCGCACCGGTGAGCGTCTGCCGGGAGCATCTGACGCACGGCGGGGCCGTGCGCGCGCTCGTGGTCAATACCGGCTGCGCCAATGCCGGCACCGGGGAACGGGGGCTGGCCGATGCGCACGCGACCTGCGCTCATCTGGCGCACCGGCTGGAGACGGAGTCGGTCGGCATCCTGCCGTTTTCTACCGGAGTCATTCTCGAACATCTGCCGATGATGCGCCTGCTGGCCGGCGTCGATGCCGCGGTCGCCGATCTCGGCGGTAGCGACTGGCTCGACGCCGCACAGGCGATCATGACCACCGATACCGTGCCCAAGGCGACATCGCGCCGTCTCGACGTCGACGGACACGCGATCACCGTCACCGGCATCGCCAAGGGGGCCGGCATGATCCGGCCGGACATGGCGACCATGCTGGGCTTCATCGCCACCGATGCCGGCGTGTCCGCGGCCTGCCTGCAGCACTGGGTGCGCGCTGCTGCCGATGCCAGCTTCAACCGGGTCACGGTCGACGGCGACACCTCGACCAACGACTCGTTCGTCCTGATGGCCAGCGGCGCGTCGGCGCTGCGCATCGACGAAGCCAACGAGGACGGTGCCGCCGCCCGGGCGCTGCGCGCAGCCATCATTTCAGTGGCGCAGGAACTGGCGCAGGCGATCGTGCGTGACGGCGAAGGCGCGACCAAGTTCATCACCGTGTGCGTCGATGGCGCACGCGACGAAGCCGAAGCCGCCGCCGTGGCTTTCACGGTTGCACATTCACCGCTGGTCAAGACCGCCTTTTTCGCTTCCGATCCCAATCTGGGCCGCATTCTCGCGGCCGTCGGGCGGGCCGGCATCGACGATCTCGATGTCGACGGCGTCGATCTGTATCTGGATGACGTGCACGTGGCGGCGCGCGGCGGCCGTCATCCGCAGTACCGTGAAGAGGACGGCCAGCGGGTGATGGCCCGGCCCGAGATCACCGTGCGTATCGGCCTCGGGCGCGGCAGCGCATCGACGACGGTGTGGACCTGCGATCTGTCGCACGAATACGTGTCGATCAATGCCGACTACCGCTCCTGATCCGCAGGGGCCGGCATCCGGCATGCGACCGGAGACGGAGCCGACGGCGGGCACCGATCCCGATCCCGCAGCCGTGCTGGCACGGATTCTCGGCCGCGTCGAAGCCCTGCTCGCACGCGTCGAGCAGCAGTTCGGGCCGGCGCCCGCACCTGACTGGGATGCGGCGATCGCCTTTCGCTGGCGACGTCGCAGGAACGCCGGCGGCGTGCAGGCTTTCCTGCAGCCGGTGCGCCATGTATCGACGATCCGGCTCGACGATCTCAAGCACATCGACGAGCAGAAGCGTGCCATCGAGCGCAACACGCGCCAGTTCGTCGAGCGGCGACCGGCGAACAACGTCCTGCTGACCGGTTCGCGCGGTACCGGCAAGTCATCGCTGATCAAGGCCGTGCTGAACGCGTATGCGGACGATGGCCTGCGTCTGATCGAGGTCGACAAGGACGATCTGGTCGACCTGCCCGAGATCGTCGAACTCGTGGCCGGTCGGCCCGAGCGTTTCATCGTCTTCTGCGACGATCTGTCCTTCGAGGAAGGCGAGTCCGGGTACAAGGCACTGAAAGCGGCGCTCGACGGCTCGGTCGCGGCACAGTCGGACAACATCCTGGTCTACGCGACCTCGAACCGGCGTCACCTGATGCCGGAATACATGCGCGAGAATCTCGACGCCAGACATCAGCCCGACGGCGAGATTCACCCCGGCGAAACCGTCGAGGAGAAGATCTCGCTGTCCGAACGCTTCGGACTGTGGCTGTCGTTCTATCCGTTTCGCCAGGATGATTACCTGGCCATCGTCGCCTGGTGGATGCAGTACCTCGGGTGCAGTGCCGCGGCCATCGAGGAAGCGCGCGATGATGCACTGCGCTTTGCGCTCGAGCGCGGCTCGCGCTCCGGCCGGGTCGCCTGGCAGTTCGCCCGGGATCGCGCCGGCCGCGCCGGCAGTGATCTGCCGCCGGACGCCGCCTGATTCCGCGAACGTATCCGGGCCCGCGCATGCTTGCAGTTGCCGTCGGTGTGCTCGTGCGCGCGGATGGAGCCGTGCTGTTCGGCCAGCGTCGCGCCGGCACGCCGTATGCCGGCTGGTGGGAGTTCCCCGGCGGCAAGCTCGAGCGCGGCGAGAACGTCGAGCAGGCGCTGGCACGTGAACTGCACGAAGAACTCGGCATCACCGTGCGCCGCTCCGATCCCTGGATCGTGCGCGAGCACCACTATGCGCACGCGCATGTCGCGCTGACGTTTCGTCGGGTCGTCGACTGGCTGGGCACACCGCGTGCGCGCGAGGGACAGGCGCTGGCCTGGTGTGATCCCGGACAGGTCGACCTGGCACCGCTGCTGCCGGCGGCGATCCGGCCGCTCGCGGGCCTGCGGCTGCCGCCCACGCTCGGCATCAGCTGTGCGGCGCAGATCGGTGCAGCCGCGTTTCTCGAGCGTCTGCGGGTGGCGCTGGCGTGCGGCCTGCGACTGGTCCAGTTGCGCGAGCCGGAAATGGCCGACGAGCCGTTCGACCCCCTGTGGCGCCAGGCGCGCGCACTGTGCCGCATGGCTGGCGCCAGGCTGGTCGTCAACGGCCGGCATGGTTTCGCGCGGGCGCAGGCGGCCGACGGCGTGCACCTGCGCAGCACCGACCTGCATCGCTGCACGCGGCGTCCGTCGATGTCGCTTGTCGGTGCGTCCTGTCACGATGCGCGCGATCTCGAGCAGGCGGCCCGGCTCGACGTCGATTACGTCGTGCTCGGGCCGGTCCGGCCGACACCGACGCACCCGGAAGCAACCGGACTGGGCTGGACGCGCTTTGCGCAGCTGGCGGCGTTGGCGCAGATGCCGGTCTATGCCCTGGGCGGGCTCGGACCGGGTGATCGAGACGACGCACTGCGTTCCGGCGCGCACGGACTGGCCATGCTGCGCGCCGCCTGGCCGGCGCCGGGCTGACGCCGCTGCCGCCCGGACCGGCTCTTTCCGGCGCTGGTGGCCGTACTCAGACCGGATCGCCGTCCTGGAGATCGTCGCCGTCGCTCTGCTGCCCCTCGATCCGGTATTGCTCGCTTGCCCAGGCACCGAGGTCGATCTTCTTGCAGCGTTCCGAACAGAACGGGCGCCACGGATTGGCCGGACTGAACTCGGCGGCGCGTCCGCACGCCGGGCAGTCGACCGTGCGTAGCCTGTTTTCGGGCGACGCCTTCGCGGCGTGATCGGCAGAGTACGTCCTTGCGGCGTCGGCAGGCTTCACAGGTTGCACAGACCCAGTTCGAAATCGATGTCCGAATCGGCCGCGCGCGGACGCAGATCGCCTTCCTGCAGCGTAAAGCGGATCCACAGCAGGTATTTGTTGGCGCTGATCTCGGGGATCACGCTGCTGTGCGGATCAAGGCGCACCTGGACCATCTGGAAGGCCTTGCCGCCCAGCGGCTGCTGATAACTGCCGCCGTGCGCGACCAGTCGCGCACGCTCGGTGCTTTCGCGCAGCAGCCGCAGGACGATGCGCAGACTCTCGCGCATCGGTCGGAACGGCGCTGCCCAGTTGGCAATGTCGGCCTGCCGTTCCTGCTCCGGGCGATGCTGCCAAGCGTAATACGAAGGCAGATCGAATTCGCATGCGCCGCCGGCAATGAACATCCGGCTGCGGATGCTCATCAGCCACTCGTTGTCGCGCAGATGCTGGCCGCTCTTGCCGGTGCTGGCGCCCAGCGCGCCCAGGACCTCGTCGATTTCGCCGAGGATGCGATCGAGCGCGTCCTGCGCCACGGCCGGGCTGCTGCGGAAGGCGAGCAGAGCCTGACGCTGGCGCTCCAGCTCCTGCAGCAGGTCGGATTTCAGGTCGGCACGGCTGGCGATCTCGAGGATTTCGAACAGGGTGCCGAGCGCGACGTGGTGATCGAGCGCATGTTCGCGGCCGGCGAAGAATTCGAGCCGGTCGAAAAGATCTTCGAGCCGCAGCAGCGTCCGGACGCGCTCGTTCAGCGGATACTCGTACAAGATCAAGGCGTAGTCCCGTACCGCGATCTGGTGCACACCTCCCGGGAGGTGCATGCCCTTCGACGGTTGTGTGCGCGGTTGTGTGCGCGCAGTTGCGTGCATCCTGCCCGGTTCATCCGGACGAACGAATTTTGGAGCAAACTGTCATCATTGACAAACGGTCGCTCTGGCGCGACGGCAATCGGGACATGCGAAAGGTTCCATTCGCGCGCCCGCTGTCGCCATGCCTCACCTTGCCGTCGCGACACTGCCATCCGAGCCGGTCTTCAGCGTGCCGCGGCATAGCGCCGGTGCAGGACTTCAACCTGTGCGTCGAGTGCTTCCGGACCGCCGCTGTTCTCGATGACGTCGTCGGCCGCCTGCAGGCGCGCCTCGCGGCTGGCCTGCGTGGCGAGGATGGATTCGACGCGCTGCCGGTCGAGTCCGCTGCGCCTGCCGACCCGTTCGATCTGCACGTCGACCGGACAATCGATGACGAGCACGCGGTCATGGCGCCCGGCGCTGCCCCCCGATTCGACCAGCAATGGCACCACGTGGAGGACGTAGGGACCGGTGGCGGCGCCGATGCGACGCACCGACTCGTCGCGGATCATCGGATGCAGGATGGCTTCGAGCCGTCGGCGCGCGTCAGGATCGTCGAAAGCACGTGTGCGCATCGCATCGCGATCGAGAGCGCCGTCGGCACGGATGACCGATGGCCCGAAGGCGGCACGAATTGCGTCGATGGCGCTGCCGCCCGGTGCGGTCAGTTCGTGCGCGATGGCATCGGTATCGACAATGGTGACGCCGCGCGCGGCAAACAGATCGGCGACCGTGCTTTTGCCGCTGCCGATGCCGCCGGTGAGGCCGACGACGAACGGACGATCCGTCCCGTCCCGTCTGGATGTGTTCCCCATATCGGTTTCGGCGTTCGACGTCGGCAGACCCGCGTCATTCCGGCCGGAGGCATCCTTTCCCGCTGAGGCCGTTGCGGTGCGGTTCCTTTCCGAAGTCGTGTTTCTGACAGCAGCCACGCTCATGGTGTCGAGTCTATCAGCGCGTCGATAGACAGCATGGACGCTGTACGCCATCTGGTGCACGCGGCTGCGTCCGGCACCGCGCGCGTGATGTCTCCGATTTCCGCTTCGTGCCTGCTTCCCTCAGGCCGGTATCCACAGCGCGGCGAAGAGGTCACGGAAGTACAGTGCCGCCAGGCCCGCTCCGGCCAGATAGGGACCGAACGGGATCGGCGCGCTGCGTGCACGCCCCCTGAGGAAAATCAGGCCGAGGCCGACGATCGCACCGACGATCGAAGCCAGCAGCAGGATCGTCGGCAGCATCTGCCAGCCGAACCAGGCGCCGAGCGCTGCGAACAGCTTGAAGTCACCGTATCCCATCCCTTCCTTGCCGGTCGTCAGCCGGAAGAGCCAGTACAGGCTCCACAGGCTCAGATACCCGGCGAGCGCGCCGATGACCGCGCTGTGCAGAGGCGCGAACAGGCCGTCCAGGTTCAGGATCAGCCCGATCCAGAGCAGCGGCAGGGTGAGGTTGTCGGGCAGCAGCTGCGTATCGAGGTCGATGGCGGTGAGTGCCAGCAGGAAAGCGCTGAGCACGATGGCACCCACTGCCATCGCGCCGGCGCCGAAGTGCAGTACGGCCAGCACGAACAGCAGTGCGGTGGTGGTCTCGATCAGCGGATAGCGCAGCGGGATCGGCCACCGGCATGCAGTGCAGCGGCCTCGTTGCCGGATCCAGCTGAGCACGGGGATGTTCTCGCTGGCGCCGATGACGTGGCCGCACGACGGGCATTGCGAGCGCGGCGTGAGCAGGTTGTAGCGGGTGTGCGGCGTTGCCGCCGGATGCGCGGTTTGCGCCGCGCCGATGCCGTGCGCCGCGGACGGGTCGGCCGCAGATGTCGGCGGTTCGGCGGCCGGAGACGCCGTCGAACGCACATATTCCGCTGCCTGCTCCGCCCATTCGCGCTCGAGCATCACCGGCACGCGGTGGATGACGACGTTCAGGAAACTGCCGACGATCAGGCCGAAAACGGTCGCGGCGGCCAGCGCCAGCGCCGGGGAGTTCTGCAGGGCTTCGAGCATTCCGGAATGGACAGCGCAGACCGGGGCAGTGCCCGGCCGGTTTTCAGATCACCTGCCCGAGCTTGAAGATCGGCAGGTACATGGCGACGATCAGTCCCCCGATCAGGACGCCGAGCACGACCATGATCATGGGTTCGAGCAGGCTCGACAGGCTGTTGACGGCGTCGTCGACCTCGCGCTCGAAGATGTCGGCCGCCTTGCCCAGCATGCCGTCCAGCGAACCGGATTCTTCGCCGATGCTCGTCATCTGCAACACCATGTTCGGAAAGACCTTCGCATTCTGCATGGCAACCATCAGGCTCGTCCCGGTGGACACTTCCTGCTGGATGCGGGTCGTGGCGGAAAGATAGACGTGATTGCCGGCCGCGCCGCCCACGGAGTCGAGCGCCTCGACCAGCGGAACGCCGGCGGCGAACATCGTCGCCAACGTGCGCAGCCAGCGGGCGATCGTCGCCTTTTCGATGACCGGACCGAACACCGGCACTTTCAGCAACAGGCGATCCATCACCATCTGCACGCGCTTCGAGCGCTTCCAGGCCTGCATCAGGAAATAGAAGACGGCGCCCAGACTGCCGAACACCAGGTACCAGTTCTCGACGAAATAATCCGACAGGCCGATCACGAACAGCGTCGGTGCCGGCAGATCGGCGCCGAAGCTCGAAAACACTTCCTTGAACGCCGGGACGACGAACAGCATGATGACCGAGATGACGATGACGGCCACGGCAATGACGGCCATCGGGTAGAACAGCGCCGACTTGATCTTGCCCTTGATCGCCAGGATCTTTTCCTTGTAGGTGGCCAGGCGATCCAGCAGATCGTCGAGGATCCCGGCCTGCTCGCCGGCGTTGACCAGGTTGCAGTACAGCGAGTCGAAATAGGCCGGGAATTTGCGAAAAGCCATCGACAGCGAGGTGCCCGTTTCGACGTCCGAGCGGATGTCCGTGAGCAGGCGCGACACCGCACCCTTCGATGCGCCACGCGCGACGATGTCGAACGACTGCAGCAAGGGCACGCCGGCCTTCATCATCGTGGCCAGCTGGCGGGTGAACAGCGCAATGTCCTTTTCGCCGATCCGGCTGACCTGGCGCATGTTGCGCTTTTTCATGCCGGTGACCGAAATGCCCTGTCGACGCAGCGTCGTCTGCACCACCGACGGGCCGCTGGCGCGCATTTCGCCATGCAACGCCTTGCCGGTGCGGTCGCGCCCCTCCCAGGCGTAGATGTGCTGACGGACGGGCGAGGGCCGTTTTCCGGCGGTCATGGTCTGCGCGTTCATTCGTTGGTCACCCCGAGTATTTCCTCGATGCTCGTTGCACCCTGCATCACTTTCACCAGGCCGGAGCGCCGCAGGTCGCGCACGCCTTCGCGGCTCGCCTGTTGCGCGATTTCCAGATCATTGCCGCCCGCGAGAATGATCTTCTGCATGCCTTCGCTGATCGGCATCACCTGGTAGATGCCGACGCGGCCCTTGTAGCCGGTGCCGCCGCAATGTTCGCAGCCGACCGGGCCGAACGGACCCCAGCTGCCGTCGAGATCGGCTTCGGTGAATCCGGCGGTCAGCAGGGCATCGTTATCCATCTTCAGAGGCGCCTTGCAGTGACACAGACGGCGCGCCAGGCGCTGCGCCGTGATCAGCATGACGGACGACGCGATGTTGAACGCCGCCACGCCCATGTGGGCCAGCCGGGTGAGCGTCGACGGAGCATCGTTCGTGTGCAGGGTCGACAGCACCAGGTGGCCGGTCTGGGCGGCCTTGATGGCGATTTCGGCAGTCTCGATGTCGCGGATCTCGCCGACCATGATCACGTCCGGATCCTGGCGCAGAAAGGCGCGCAGGGCGGTGGCGAACGTCAGGCCGGCCTTCTCGTTGATGTTCACCTGGTTGATGCCGGGCACCTGGATCTCGGCCGGATCCTCGGCGGTCGAGATGTTCACGCCGGGGCCGTTGAGCAGGTTCAGGCAGGTGTAGAGCGAAACCGTCTTGCCGGAACCGGTCGGGCCGGTGACGAGGATCATCCCGTAGGGCCGCTCGATTGCGTCGAGCAGCAACTGCTTCTGGTCGGGGTCGTAGCCGAGCGCATCGATGCCCAGCCGCGCCGAGGACGGATCGAGAATCCGCATGACGATCTTTTCGCCGTACAGGGTCGGCAGCGTCGAGACGCGGAAATCGATCGAGCGCTGCTTGTTCAGCGCGATCTTCATGCGCCCGTCCTGCGGGATGCGGCGCTCGGAAATGTCCAGGCGCGAAATGACCTTGATGCGCGAGGCGAGTTTTTCCTTGATCACCAGCGGCGGCGTGATCAGTTCGCGCAGGTCGCCATCGATGCGCACCCGGATCCGGTAGAACTTTTCGTAGGGCTCGAAGTGGATGTCGGAGGCGCCGGCCTGGATCGCGTCCATGAGCACTTTCTGCAGGAAACGGACGATCGGCGCATCGTCGACTTCACTGGTGTCGGCGGGCTGCCCGTCGGCCTGCTCGCTCTCGTCGAATTCCTCGAACGAATCGCCGACGATGTCATGCAGTTGTTCGGTGGCGTTCTGGCCCAGCCGCTGCGCCAGGCGCAGCAGGCGATCGTGCTCGACGACGACCGGATCGGGGGTGGCCTGGACCAGGAAGCGGAGGCGATCGAGCAGCTTCAGGTCGGTCGGATCCGAAACGGCGATCGACAGACGCCCGTCCCGTTTGCGCAGCGGGACGACGCGCAACTCGGCGATGAGCTTGCGGTCGAGCAGATCGACCGGCAGCACGGCCGGATCAACAGCGGACAGATCGAGCAGCGGATAGCTGTACAACCCGGCCAGGAATTCCGCCAGCCGGCGCGCCGGCATGTGATTGTGCTGCACGAGTTCATCGATGAAGCCGTGCTTGTTTGCCTCGGCGGCGGCCTGGATCGTAGCCGCCTGCTCGGCCTGCAACAACCGGTGCTGCACCAGCGCGCGGCCGAGTCCAGGCAGCGTCTTTGGTTCGCTCGTCTGGCCGAGGGCGGTGTTCATGGTGTGACGCGTGGCTCCGGAGTCATCGATTCGCGGTTTGCCATCATGCCTGCCGATTACCAGTGCCGGTGCATTTCGCGGTGCCGCTCGCGACGAGCGCCTGCACGGCCCGGATGAACGGCTGCGCCGGCCGGCACGCGCGCGCCCGGCGCGGTGCAGGGAGCCCGCAATGGACCGTGCGCCAGCCTGCCGGATTTCCGTTCGCGCGGCCGATGGCCGCACGGATGTGCCGTCAGCCCGCCCGGACGACGGCCAGCATCGCGTCGACTGAATCGAACTTGTCGCGGCAGCGTTGCGCCGACGCCTGTTCGCGTTCGGCCGCATCGATCCGGTGCCAGCCGGCATGATCGACGATTTCGACGCCGCGCTGCGCCAGCAGGGCCGCCAGCGCCTCGCCGCCGCCGCGGCCATGATCTTCCAGTTCGCCGGCGATGCGCTGGGCCACCCGTTGCGCCTCGGCGCGGTTGACCGGGATGGTGCCGGAAGGGCCGCGGCCGGCCCAGCCGGTGACGTACAGACCGTCGCTGATGCGCGCGCCGTCATTGGCGAAAAAACCCGAATCGGGCGCGAGGCGGCAGCAGTCGATGCTTTCGTAGCCGATGCAGGTGATCGCCAGTTGCGCGGGCAGCACGAGCGGGTCCCGGCCGCGTCGTTCGAAGCGCACCGATTCGAGTCGTTCCGCGCCCTCGAAGGCGGCGGGTGTGGCGCCGAAATGGAACACGATGCGTACCGGGCAATCGCGTTCGTCCTGCGCGAAGCCGCGCAGGACCTCGACGATTTCCGTGTTGCCCGCCTTGCCGCCTCCGTCGCCTGTGCCGGCCAGTGCCTCATCCAGCAGTTCCGGCTCGGCGATCCGGGTGCTGGCGCCGGCGAGCCGGCCCAGTTCGGCCAGTTCGGCGTGCGTGAAGCGCGCGTCGGCCGGACCACGCCGGCCGACGATGTGGATTTCCTCGATGGATTGCTGCTGCAGCGCGGCGTGGGCAGTCGGCGACAGATCCGATCCGGCCAGTTCGTCCGGCGTCTTGGCGAGAATGCGTGCGACGTCGATGGCGACGTTTCCATTGCCGATGACGACGACCGAACGCACGTCGCGCAGCTCGGGTGCGCGGTGATCGGGATGGCTGTTGTACCAGCCGACGAAGGCAGCCGAGCCGGTGACGCCGGGCAGGTCCTGGCCGGGAATCCCGGGCCGGCGATCGCGCGGCGCACCGGTCGCCACGACGACGGCGTCGTACATCTGCTGCAGTTCGTCGAGTGAGACGTCGCGGCCGACCTCGACGTTGCCGAAAAAGCGCACCGTATCGCGCGCGAGCACACGATCGAGAAGACGCGTGACTGCCTTGGTGCCCTGGTGATCGGGCGCGACACCGTAGCGCACGAGTCCGAAGGGCACGGGCAGACGCTCGATGACGTCGATGCGTGCGTCACGCACCAGGCGCAGGAGCTGGTCGGTCAGGAAGCAGCCGGCGGGGCCGCTGCCGATGATCGCGATCTGTTTCACGAGGTAACCCCGGGAAGAAGGAAGGATGGCTCGCCCCGCATTCCGCTTTGCAGGCACAATGCCGCATTATCGCCTTCGCTGACGGGCAGGAACCCTCACACCGCGACAAGGAGCGCAGGAATGCCGTTGTCACTCACCATTCTCGTTGGCACGATGACCGGTACCGCCGAGATGGTCGCGCAGGAAGTGCAACAGGCGCTGGAGAGCTCCGGGCACGAGGTCGATCTGCGCATGATGGACGGACTCGACGCCGGCGCGTTCGCCGAAGGCGGGAACTTTCTCGTCTGCACGTCGACCTACGGCTTCGGCAATGTGCCGGACAATGCCCAGGATCTGCTCGACAGCCTGGAGTCGGACCGACCCGATCTTTCGACGGTGGTCTACGGCGTCATCGCCCTGGGCGACCGGACCTACGTCGACACCTTCTGTCACGGCGGCCGGCGCTTCGACCAGATCCTGTCCGATCTCGGCGCACGCCGCGTCGGTGAAATGATGGAGCACGATGCAGGCTCGGAATTCCTGCCGGAAGAGGTGGCCCCGGACTGGGCGCTCGCCTGGGTGAAGGAGCTGGACGCATCGTCGGGCGCGCAGGCCGACACCACATCATCAGCGCAAACCGAATGAGCAAGGAGCCGGTACTCATGTCCGACTGGGTCAAGACGTTTCGCGGGGTCGTGCTCGCATCGGAGTACGACGCCTCCAGCTACATGAATTCGCGGATGTACGTTTCGCGTTTCGACCAGGCGACCTGGCTGCTGCTGCACGCCATCGGCCTGACGCCGGCGACGATGAAGGAGCGTCATCTGCGCGTGGCGATCGTGCGGCAGAACTATCAGCTGATGCGCGAGCTGCGCGGCGGCGAACTGGTCCAGGTGCGCAGCGGCTTTCTCGCCGTCGGCGAAAAATACTTCCGTTTCCTGCACCAGATGTATGACGCCGAGACCGATACGATGGTCGCGACCTGCGATTGCGTGGCGGTACAGGCGGCGCTCGACACGCATCAGAGCCTGGTCCTCGACGCCGGCCTGCAGGAGCGCGCCAAGGCGCATCTGGTCACGGAAAACCGGCCCGAGCGCGCTCTGCCGAGCCAGGACCCGACGCACAAGGGTCCGGGCTGAATCTCATCGGCGGGCCGTGCTCCGCGCCCGGGTGCGGATCAGGGGGCCGTTGCCGCTGACGCGATCGGTTCCGGCGCGCAGATCCGGCGGAAAAGCTGCAGCGTGTGCATCGTCCAGGCCTGTGCGTCGTAGTGATCGACGCTGTCCCACAGGGATTCCATGCGCACGCGCTGCTCCTCTTCGGGCATGTCCAGCGCCTTGTCGATCGCCGCATTCATGTTGCGGGCCGAGTACGGGTTGGTCAGGATGGCGCCGCGCAGTTCGACCGACGCACCGGTGAACTCGGACAGCACCAGCGCGCCGTTCATCCCCTTGCGCGCGGCGACGTACTCCTTGGCGACCAGGTTCAGGCCGTCGCGCAGCGGCGTGATCCAGCAGACGTCGGCGCAGCGGTACCAGGCGATCAGTTCGTCAAACGGGATGGCATTGGTGAACAGCAACAGGGGCTGCCAGCCGAGTGTGGCGAAGCGGCCGTTGATCTGACCGGACAGTTGCTCGATCTCGCGCTGGACGGCGCGATAGACACGCATGCCCTTGGCGGCGGCCACCGAGGTCACGAGCAACTGCACGTTGCCGTGCAGTTCCGGGCGCCGCTCGAGCAGCCGCTCGTAGGCCAGCAGCAGATCGCGCGTGCCCTTGGTGTAATCCGAACGGCCGATGGAGATGATCAGCCGGCGTCCGTTCAGCTCGCCGCGGATCCGTTCTTCGAGTGCCAGGGTGTCCGGGCGTTGAGCAACTTCCTGGATATGGTCGGTATTCGTGCCCACCGGGAAGGCGTCGATCAGGATCGTGCGTCCATCGTATGACAGGCACTGCGGGATCGTCGGCTCCGACAGGGCCAGTCCATGCGGCGAGAGTCCCGGTTCGACGGCGATTTCCTCGTCCGGGCGGGCATTGCGCAGACTGCGCGCGACGTGTACGAAATTCACCGCATAGCGCGGGATGTGGAAGCCGACGAGGTCGCACAGCAGCAGCGAGTCGATGATCTCTTCGCGCCACGGCAGGATGTTGAAGATGTTCGGCGCCGGAAACGGCGTGTGGTGAAAGAAGGCGACGTGTACGTCCGGGCGCAGCGCTTTCAGGTATTTCGGCACCAGCCACAGGTTGTAGTCGTGCACCCAGACCATCGCCCCTTCGGCCGCCTGCTCGGCGGCCGCCTCCGCAAACAGGCGGTTGACTTCCTGGAAGGTCGGCCAGTCGACCGGATCGTAGTCGTAGCGTTCCGGAAACGAGTGCAGGATCGGCCACAGCGCTTCCTTCGAGGTCACGTGATAGAAGCTGCGCACCTGCTGTGCGGTCAGCCCGAGGCGCGAGACGACGTAGCTGCCGTACGAATCCTCGATGCGCACGACCGGCTCGAAGCCTTGTGCGCGCCGCGGATCGATCTGTTTCCAGGCAACCCAGGCGCAGTGGTCGACCATGCCGAAGAAGCTCTTCAGGGTCGGCACGATGCCGTTCGGGCTGGCATGTTCGCGCAGGACCGTCTTGCCGTCTTCGACGACCTCCTCATACGGCTGGCGGTGGTAGATGATGACGAGACTGGATTTCTTCATGGGATTTGCCTTCGTACGCCGAACGGGAACGACGCAATGGATGGAGGAACACCAGGGAATGAACACGCCTGTGCCGCAGCGCACGCGTCCAGGCGTGCCGGCACCGGTGTGAACGGCTGCCTTCAGCCGAAGCCGTGGTGGTGGATGGCGTCGAGAATGCCGGCCGCTCCCGGCAACCGGCTGTGGTGCACGTGCGGCATGCCGGCAATGCGTTCGAGCAGCGCCGCTTCGGCATTGCCGACGGCGACCCCGGCCAGTCCGGTCTCGAACAGCGACAGGTCGTTGAGCGTGTCGCCGGCTGTGAGCAGGTGCTCGTCGGGCCAGCCGAAATGGCGGGCGAGATGGCGCAGCGTCGGCCCCTTGGAGATGCCGCGCGGCAGCACGTCGAGGAAGGTGTCGGCTGACAGCAGCCAGTCGAAGCCGGCTGATTCGATCCGTTCGAGGGTGTCCGGCCGCAACTGCTCCGGCTCGTACCAGTAGCTCTGGCGGTAGCGAAACGGCGTTTCCTGCGGGCGCAGGCCAGGTGCGTCGGCGAGCAGGGCACGCACCCGGCCGCCGGCGTTGCCCCAGCGCCGGGCGATGTCGGCTTCGAGTTCGGCGATCGGTTCGATCGTCGGGCCGCCGGCAATCGTCGTGCCGACGTCGCCGATGACGTAGTCCGGGCGCGGCAGATGGCCGGCTGCCACCTGTTCGCGCACGAAGGGCAGGTCGCGACCGGTCACGAAGACCAGCGTCACGCGCTCATCGTTCGCGGTCAGCCAGTCGTGCAGTTCGGCGCGTTGTCCGGCGCTGCCACCGAGCAGGGTGCCATCCAGGTCGGTGGCGAGAATCAATCGGGAACGGTCGGGAGAAGTACGGTGCATCCTCTGGCGTCGCCAGCCGGCATGCGCGGTACGGACCGGCACAACATCGAACACGATCGGCGAAACACGATCGGCCGGCAGGAAATCCGGACTCGGCTGTGCTGACGGACAGCATCCAGACGAGCCAATGCGACGTTTGTATTGTTGCGTAAAAGCTGCAATGATACCGGACGAATGCTGTTGACGAAAGCTTTCGTTCGCTTCCTGCGCCGTCTGGGTCCGGCAATCGTCGCGCCGATCCTCTGGGCAGCTCCGCTGCCGGTGCCGGCGGAAAGTCTGGCCATTTCGTGCGGTTCGGTCGGCATCGAACTGGCGCTGTGTCAGGCGAGTGCGCAGGCCTGGTCGGAACGAACCGGCCATCCGGTGCGCGTCGTTTCGACGCCCAATTCAGCTACCGAACGCCTGGCGCTGTACCAGCAGTGGCTGGCCAGCGGCGCACGCGATGTCGACGTCTATCAGATCGACGTCATCTGGCCGGGGCTGCTGGCGCGCCACTTCATCGACCTGCGTCCGTACAGCGGCGACAGCGAAGACGGACATTTCCCGGCGATCATCGAAAACGACACCGTCGACGGACGTCTCGTCGCGCTGCCGCTGTATGCCGACGTCGGTCTGCTCTATTACCGGCGCGACCTGCTCGAACGTCATGGCCGGCCGGTGCCACGCACCTGGCGGGAGCTGGGCGAGACCGCCGCCTTTATCCAGACGGCGGAGCGTATCGGGGATGGAGAGGGGGATGGAGAGGGCCGGCGCCTGTGGGGCTACGTCTATCAGGCGAAGACCTATGAGGGTCTGACCTGCAATGCGCTCGAGTGGTTTGCCGGCAGCGGTGGTGGCACGATCGTCGATGCGCACGGGCGGATCACTGTCGCCAACGCGGAGAACGAGAGCATCCTGCAGCTCGTGTCCGCCTGGACCGGCACGATCGCGCCCGAGGGTGTCCTCAATTACGCGGAAGAGGAAGTGCGCGGTGTCTTCCAGGCGGGGCAGGCGGTCTTCATGCGCAACTGGCCGTATGCGTGGGCGCTGCTGCAGGGCGCCGACAGCCCGGTGCGCGGCCGGGTTGGCGTGGCACTGTTGCCTCATGGCGGCGCGGTGGACGAGGTGCCGGCGGAACGGGCGGCTTCGGTGGCCCTGGCAGCAACGTCCGGAGCCGACGGGCAGGACCACGGGGCGCAGCGCCCGGAACATGCCCACGCCCCGGGTTCACGCTCGACGCTCGGCGGCTGGCAGCTGGCTGTTTCGCGGTATTCGCGCCATCCGGCACTGGCGGCCGATCTGGTGCGCTTCATGACCAGCGCCGCCGAGCAGAAGCGGCGCGCGATCGAGGGTGGCTACAACCCGACGCGGCCGGCACTGTACGAAGACCCGGAGATCCTCGCGGCCCGGCCGTTCATCGGCGCGTTGCGGGCAGCGGTCGCCCAGGCGGTGGCGCGGCCCTCACGCGTCACCCGGGGTCAGTACAACCGGGTCTCGGTGGCCGTCGCCAATGCCGTGCACGACGCCCTGTCCGGGCGTGCGAGCGCTGCGCAGGCACTGGCCGATCTGGATGCCGAACTGCACCGGGTGAAGCGGCGTGGCTGGCGCTGAGCAATCTGACCGGGGATCATCGGCCGGTGCAGCGCTCGCACGCCGCAACGCGCGCTCCGCCTGGTGGGCGCTGGCGCCGATGCTCGTCGTGCTGGCGGCCGTGGCTGGCTGGCCCCTGCTGCGCACGATCTGGTTCGGCTTCACCGACGCGCGCCTGGACGCCATCGACGACTGGCATTTCATCGGCGTCGAGAATTATCTGGCGCATGCCGACGGGCAGTGGTGGGGCCTGTTTGCCGATCCGCTGTGGTGGAGCGCCGTGCGCATCACGCTGTGGTTCGCCTTGGTCTCGGTCGGACTGGAAACGGTGCTCGGTCTGGGCACCGCGCTGCTGCTGCACCGGCGCTTTCCGGGGCGCGCCTGGGTGCGCGCCGCCATTCTCATTCCCTGGGCTGTCCCGACCGTCGTCTCGGCCCGCCTGTGGGACTGGATGCTCAACGACCAGTTCGGCATCGTCAACGAGTGGTTGCTGGTCACGGGCGTGATTGCCGCACCGATCGCCTGGACGGCCAATCCCGACACCGCTCTCTGGGCGATCGTGCTCGTCGACGTCTGGAAGACGACACCATTCATGACACTGCTGATTCTTGCCGGCCTGCAGATGCTGCCTGGTGACTGCTTCGACGCGGCGCGTGTCGACGGCGTGCATCCGGTGCGGGTCTTTTTTTCCGTGACGCTGCCGCTCGTGTGGCCGGCGCTGATGGTCGCCGTCGTCTTTCGTGCCCTGGATGCGATGCGCATCTTCGATCTGATCTACGTGATGACCGCCAATGCGCGCAGCACGATGTCGATGTCGGTCTATGCGCGTCAGCAACTGGTTGATTTCATGGACGTCGGCTACGGCTCGGCGGCATCGACGCTGCTCTTTTTCGTCATCGCCGGCGTGACCATCATCATGCTGAAGTTCGGGCGGGTGCGTCTTGCCGGCGTAACGGAGCGGTGATCGTAGTGGGCGGACACTCTCCGGATGACAGGGGCGAACGCGCGGCCGCATCTGTCACGGCTGCGGCTGCGGCTTCGGGGCCGGTGTCCGGTCGACGAGGCACCCGTTCCGCATTCCGCCGTTCACGGTGGCTCCTGGGTCGCGGAGCGTTCGTGCTGGCGCTCGTCCTGCTCGTCGCTTTTGCGCTGTTTCCGCTCTTCTACGCGATGCTGACTTCGCTGCGCAGCGGCGCCGACCTCTTCCGGCCGGACCTGCTGGGCGGCAGCTTCTCCTGGAGCAACTACACCGACGTCTTCCACGACCAGCCGTTCGGCCGCAATATTCTGAACTCGGTCGGCGTTGCCACCACCGTCGTCGCCGTGTCGCTCGTGCTCGCCCTGCCGGCCGCCTGGGCGCTCGGTCGCGTCTCGTTCCGCGGCCGGGCCGTGCTGCTCGTCACCGTACTGATGGTGTCGATGTTCCCGCAGGTCGCGGTGCTCTCGGGCCTGTTCGAACTGATCCGCTTCTTCGGCCTGTACGACACGCTGCCCGGGCTGACCGTCGCCAACCTGGTGCTCACCCTGCCGTTCACCGTCTGGGTGCTGACCACCTTCATTCGCGAGATGCCGCAGGAAGTGGAAGAAGCGGCGCGCATGGACGGTGCGCGCATGCCGACGCTGGTGTGGCGCATCTTCCTGCCGATGATGATGCCGGCGATGGCCAGTACGGGCCTGCTCGCCTTTCTCGTCGCCTGGAACGAATTCCTGTTCGCGCTCACCTTCACGCTGTCGGCCGACAGCCGCACCGTGCCGGTGGCAATCGCGCTTCTCAGCGGTGCCAGCGCGCAGGAACTGCCGTGGGGCCAGATCATGGCGGCGTCGGTCATCGTCACGCTGCCGGTGGTGGCGCTCGTCATCGTCTTCCAGCGGCGCATCGTCAGCGGGCTGTCGGCCGGAGCGGTGAAGGGGTGAGGGTTCGATGAACGTGCAGGTGCGGCAACGAAAACGGGAGAAGCGGTCGTCATGGCCACGGTAGAGCTGACGGGAGTCGGCAAGCGCTTCGGCCGGCACACGGTGATCGAGAGCATCGATCTGACGATCGGCGACGGCGAATTCGTCGTCTTCGTCGGCCCGTCCGGCTGCGGCAAATCCACGCTGCTGCGCCTGGTGGCCGGACTCGAGCCGGTCAGTGCCGGCACGATCCGCATTGACGGCGAGGACGTCACTGCGCTGCCGCCCGGCGAACGCGGCCTGGCCATGGTCTTTCAGTCCTATGCGCTCTATCCGCACATGACGGTAGAGCGCAACATCGCATTCGGGCTGCATCGCCAGCGCCTGAAACGCGCCGAACGCAGCCGTCGCGTGCGCGAGACCGCCCGCCTGCTCGGCCTGGAGCCCCTGCTCGAGCGCCTGCCGCGCGAACTGTCCGGTGGTCAGCGTCAGCGCGTGGCGATCGGCCGCGCGATCGTGCGCGAACCACGCGCTTTCCTTTTCGACGAACCGCTGTCGAATCTGGACGCCGCACTGCGCGCCCGGATGCGCCTGGAAATCGCGCGGCTGCACGAACGCCTGGGCACGACGATGCTCTACGTCACCCACGACCAGATCGAGGCGATGACGCTGGCCGATCGCATCGTCGTGCTCGACCAGGGCCGCATCGAGCAGATCGGAACTCCTGACGACATCTATGCGCGGCCCGCCAATCGCTTCGTGGCCGGCTTCATCGGCTCGATGCGGATGAACTTCCTGCCGGTGCGGGTCGTCGGCGGCGGCACCGACGGGGTCCGCGTGCAACTGGCCGGTGGCGCGCTCGTCACCGTGCCGGTCCAGAGCGCGGTGGTTCCAGGCGAGGAACTGACGCTCGGCATCCGCCCGGAGCATCTGCATGCCCAGGCGTTCGACGGTGCCGTCGCGCTCGATGGCCGTATCGAACGCATCGAGGCGATCGGCGAAGCACAACTGGTCTATCTGGAAGGCACTGCCGGCAGTGCTCTGTGCGCGCGACTGGCTGGACCGCTGCCGGAAAAATCGGGTGAGGCGCTACGCCTGTGGCTGTGCAGCGATCAGTGCCACCTGTTTGACGAGCACGGTCGTACGCTCGTGCGCCAACCTTGATTGCCGGCTGGCCGGTAGCCGGAAAACCATTTACTCTCGCGGGCTCCGACGCATGGCTGTGCCGAGATGACCCGTCCGGTTTCAATGCTCCTGCTGGCGGCCTTTTTCTGGGTGGCGGCGGCGGCCGGCTTTGCCGGGTACATTGCCAAATGGGCGTTGCTCGACGAGTCGGCGCGCAGCAGCATCGGGCATATGCTCGACGGAACTGCTGATCGGCCGTTCGTCTATCGTCAGCTGGTGCCCGGGATTGCCCGCCTGGCCGACCGAACACTGCCGTTCGGACTCAAGCGCCTGCTGACCGATTTCATACGACCCGAGCTCGAGTTTCGTCGAGTGCAGGCAATCACTCGGCCTGAGCTGCGCTTCCCGTATGTGGTCGTCTACAGTCTTGCCTTTCTGTCGCTCTTCGCGAGCCTGTTCGCGCTGCGCCGCGCGGCTCTCGATGCCGGCCGCAGCGAACTTGCGGCCCTGCTGGCGCCAGCCGCGCTGGCGCTGGCGTTTCCATATCTGCAGACGGTTGGCGGTTATTTCTACGACCCGGTCGAACTGCTTTTCTTTGCGCTGGCCTGGCTGCTGGCCGTGCGCGGACGACTGCTGCTGCTGATCGGGTTGAGCGTGGTGGCAACGCTCAACAAGGAGAGCTTTTTCTTTTTTCTGCCGGCCTTGTATCCGCTGTTGCGGCAGACTCGCACGCCCTGGTCGGGCCGCCTCGCAGTGCTTGCGGCGATGCTGCTCTCGGGGCTTGTCAGCCTTTTCGCGAAGTGGCGGTATCAGGGCAACCCGGGCGAGATTGCCAGTCTGCAGTTGTTCGATAATTTCGAGCGCTACGGGGCGCCCCTGACCTGGCTGCGGCTGGAGTCGACCTACGGCCTGCCCGGGCCGGCCGGCGTCTTTATCGGTTCAATCCTCATTGCGGCCCTCATCTTCCGCCACGGCTGGCCGCACTGCCCGCAGGCGGTGCGCGAACACTTGCTGATCGCGGCCGCGATCAATGTACCGCTCGTGCTGGCCTTTGCCTACACCGGCGAATTGCGCAATCTGAGCATGCTCTACGTCGGGTTCGTCGTGTGCAGCGCGTGTGCGCTCGACCGGATGCGGCCGGTGGTGTCTCCGGCAACCGGGCCAGACGACGTTCGCCCGCTGCGAGTGCGCGCAGGCGAACCGGACGCCGGAACCCGGATCGAGCCGCGCGCAGACATGTGAATACCGGCATTCTCCGGGTATCATCGATCCTGTTGGTGCTCGTCGAGGCGCTCCGCCAAGACGGTTCAACGGGAATCAGGGGGGATGAAGGCACCCGACAGCGGAGCCGCCCGCATTCCAACCTGAGCTGCCCCCGCAACGGTAAGCGGAAGACCGGTCGACAAGGCCGGTCGGCTCGCGGCAGACAGCCACTGGGGAAGCATGGCCCACCGAGGGTGATGTGATCCGGGAAGGCGTCGCGAGCGGTTTCCGTCAGCCCGGATACCGGCCAACGAGGTGGCGATCCTGCCGGCGACAGCCTGGCGCGATCCGCCGTGCAGCGCGATGCCGCGGGGAAGCGGACGAGCGCGTCCCGTTCTGGTTTCACATGTCTTTCGAACCTCTCTCCCGTGCGCGCACCCTGGTCGAGCAGGTGCACGAACGCCTGCTCGACGCGATCTGCAGCGGCGATCTGGCGCCCGGTGAACGCTTGATCCAGGATGCGCTGGCGACCCGCCTGCAGGTGTCGCGCCAGCCGGTCATCGCCGCGCTTGCCCTGCTGCGTCAACAGGGATTCGCCGTGGAACACGGCCGGCGCGGTCTGCAGGTCGCGCCCGTTGACCGGGCCCGTCTGGCGAGCATCGATCAACTGCGACTGGCACTGGAGCCGCTGGCGGCCCGCCTGGCGGCAGAGCGTGCCGGGTCGTGCCTGTCGATGGTGGACATTGCCGCGGCGCACGCACTGCTGGCGCGCGGCCGCAAGGCTGTCTGCACCGGCAACCGGCAGGAAGCCCTGCGTGCCGATCTCGCCTTTCATCAGTGGCTGTGCGCAGCCAGCGGCAATCCGCTTCTGGTGCAATCGATGCAGCTGCACTGGTTGCATCTGCGTCGCCGATCGATGGCCACATCGCATGTTGATCCGCTGGAGCCGGCCGGCTGGGACGAACATGCGGACATCGTCGCGGCAATTGCCGATGGTGATGCGACGAAGGCGGAGCGGCGGGTACGCACGCATCTTGGGGCGGATGTGTGCCGGTTCAGTCCGGTGCCGGCGGTTTTCTAGACGGTTTGCGCAGTACCTGCGTGGGTTTATGAATGGATTCGAAATGGATCCAGAATCCGATCTGGGGTTAAACCGATGTCGGATCTCGTGTCAGACGATATAAACGTCACATTCCCGATCGGGAATACTTCTTGTCAATGAGCTGATGACACGAGATAATTTCCTGACCGGGAAATTTACTGTGATGGTGGCTATTCGATCTGCAGACGAACTCGGGCGTGCCATACGGGCCGCTCGCAAGGCTCTCGGGCTGACGCAGCCTCGCCTGGCGTTGGCGGCAGGGGTCGGTGTGCGCTTCGTCGTCGAACTCGAGGCCGGCAAACCTACTGTCCGGCTGGAAAACGTGTTGCGGGTCATCGATGCCCTGGGCGGTGTGATCGATCTGAAGGGGCTGCCATCGTTCACAGTCGATGGCCAGGATGAGGCCAATGACGAATGAACTGGACGTCTGGCTCTTCGATAAGCGAGCAGGCGCGCTGGCCTTGCATGAGGGACGCTTGAGTTTCCGTTACGCCGCCGACTGGCTGGCGCGACCGGACGCCATTGCCCTGTCGGCTTCGCTTCCACTGCGTGCCGAGCCATTCGAGGATCCCGAAGCGCGTCCGTTCTTTGCCGGGTTGCTGCCCGAAGGCCGGATGCGCCAGTTGATCGCGCAGCGGTACCAGGTGTCCGAGCGCAACGACTTCGCACTGCTCGACCAGATCGGTGGTGAATGCGCCGGTGCCGTGACCTTGCTGCGACCCGGGCAGAGCCCGCCGGCACTTCAGCGTGACGGTGACGTGCAATGGCTCGACGACGAGGAACTCGTAGCCATACTGGATGAACTGCCACGCCGCCCAGAACCGAAGTCTGTCATGTACAGGACCGGACGTTCCTTCTGGTCGAACGCTACGACCGGCGGATCGATGCCGAGGGACAGCGGCAACGCCTGCATCAGGAGGATTTCTGTCAGGCGCTCGGCGTATTGCCCGAGCTGAAGTACCAGAACGAGGGCGGGCCGGATCTGGCCCGATGCTTCGCTCTGGTGCGCAGCGCCACTCGCCCGAGCGCGCCGCATGTCCTGCGCCTGCTCGACTACGTCATCTTCCATGCGCTGATCGGCAATCACGACGCGCACGCGAAGAATTTCTCGTTGTTGTACCTGGACCGGACTCCTGTTCTGGCCCCGCTCTATGACACGTTGTCGACCGCGGTGTACCCGACGCTGTCCCCGAAAATGGCAATGAAAATTGGCAGCAAGTACAGGTTCAGTGAAGTTCGGGCGCGTCACTGGGAGCAGTTTGCGAACAGTACCGGCCTGTCCAGGGCGCAGACCAGAAAGCGCCTTCTGGAATGGGCAAAGTCACTGCCGGCCGCCGCACGCAGTCTCCAGACGGATCCCCGGAGAGGCTTTGCGGCGAGCGCGGTCGTCGAGCGTATCAACGCCCTGATCGAGCAGCGCTGTGCACAGACCATCCGGTGGATCGGCGGTTCTGCGGCTGCGGAGCGCGAAACGGGCGAGGAAACGGCCTGGTGAAAGTGCGACTTGATGACCAAGGAGCCTGCCGGGAGGCTCCTGCTCCCACCAGCACCGACCACCCCCAAAATGCCCCCACCGCGCCAGCCTCCCCGAGAGCAGTCCTTCAAACCCCTCCCCGGCCAGTGAACTGATCATTTCACGCGCGGCGTGATGTGTGGGCAGCGCCCGGATGTCCGGCGGCAGGGCGACGGGCCGGTGGTCGGCCAGGACCGAGATCGATTCGGGTTCGGGCGAGTTCGGGCGGTATTCGAGTTGCGCCTGTACCCGCTGCCCGAGGCCGGCGTGCACGCACTGCAGGGCCAGGCGGCGCGCGAGCATGCCGCCGACGCGGTCGGGCTTGTGGAAGTCCTTGCCGCTCCAGGCGCCGCCGCCGATGGGCACGCCGGGGCCGTAGGCGTCCATCACCAGTTTCTTGCCGGTGGTGCCGTTGTCGCCGCTCGGGCCACCGCACAGGAACATGCCGGCGGCGTTGACGGTGAGTTCGGGCAGCGCGGTGTCGCCGAGCGCGTCGCGCAGCGCACGCTGCGCGTGGCGGCGCAGTTCGACCCAGTCGGCGTTTTCGGCGTGGTGCAGCGACACCGACACCGATTGCGGTCGGAAGCTTCCGTCCCCATGTTCCTCGCCGCGCACGATCACCTTGCCGTCGGGGCCGATCGGGCCCTGCGGCGTCTCCTGTTGTCGTGCGTGCAGTGCCTGCGCGATACGGCGCGCCGTCCAGAGGGCGCCGGGTAGCCAGTCGGTCTGCGGAGTGTCCTGCGCGTAGCCGACGCAGATGCACTGGTCGTCGGACAAGTGCCGGAGTTCCTGCCATTCAATGCCGCGCTGTTCGATGCGCAACGCGCGAAAGTCGATCTGCAGGGCTTCGGGGGTCGGGTCCCAGCGCCCGCCGTAGCCGGCCGAGCGCCATGTGTCGCGCACCCAGCCGTCGAGCCTCTCATCGATATCGGGCAGGGTGCGGCAGTCGAAGCCGACGAAGCCGGTAATGAAGACGTGTTCAAACGCGCACGCCGCTTCGATGCCGCACTGGCTGTACGGGTCGGCGCGCAGCACTTCGCCGACGATACGGTCGGCCAGCGCGTCGCAAAGCTGGTCCGGGTGTCCGGGGAGGACCCATTCAGCGACGGTGTTTCGGGTCTGGCTCATATCGATCTCCTGTGTCGCCGTCAACGGACCGGAGGAGCCAACTTGTGCACCGTTCCCCGTCCGCGCCGGTTCAATCTCCGCTCAGCCTCCCGGCGCGTCGAGGGACGGGATGCGCGTGACCGGCCAGCCGAGGTCCGCGCAGAAGCCTCCGTCGCAACCATCCAGCAGGCCGACGCGCACGCACGGCCTGCTGCGACGAAGCGGTTCCAGCAATGGCGCCGGGATCGCCTGCACGTCGCCGTCGGTGATCACGACCGCCCGGCGTGTACGCGTTTCGACGAGGTGGCGGGCAACGCAGGCGATGTCGGTACCGCCAGTGGTCCGGTAGCGTCCGGCGGCGAGTTCGGCGCACGTGACCGGATGCACTTCGGTCGAAAAGCCGTACAGCGGCCAGCGCACCAGGGCACACGCTTCGGTGAGCGCGTCGAGCAGCACCGGCAGCCAGGCGTTCATCGAACCCGAGACGTCGAGGTAGACGGTCACCTGGCCGGCCTGCCGGCCCCCGTCGTGCTGCAGCAGGCCCTGCCACAGGAGCGGGTCGACGCCCAGCGAGCGCTGCACCTGCGCACGCCGGTCGCGCGCCTGCGGCAACGGCGTGCAGGCCCCGGTCAGGGCGGGACGACGCTCCCACGGGCCGCCGGCCGTGCCGAAGGCGGCGGCGCGCAGCAGTGCCTGCACGGCCCGGCGCGCGGCGCGGTGCCGGCGCAGTGCGCTGTGTTGCTGCATCGGGGTGCTGCCGTCGTCGGTGCCACCGCGCTGCTCGATCATCGGCCAGCGCGCGACGATGCGCCGGGCCTCCGCAAGCAGTTCCGGGTCGGCGTGCAGGGGGGCGCCGCCCGGTGCCTCATCACCGTGGTTGCCGAGCAGGCGGGCGAGGTCTTCGGGGGAGAGAATGATCGTCACGCGATCGAGCAGCGCGAACAGTTCCGCTGTGGTCGCCCCGTCGTCGTCGTACAGGCGCCGGTGCACACTGCCGAGCGCACCGCGCGCATAACGCGGTTTCGCCGGCCATCCCGGAGGCGGGCCGATCAGGCTCCATGGGCCGTCCGGTGCCGCGATGGCCGAGAAGAACGAGGTGTATTCGAGTTCCGGGTGCAGCCGGCACAATTGCGCATTCACGATGCAGTCGAACGCCCAGTTCGCCGCGAGCGTCGGGCGCCGCACCATGCGGGTGTGGCCGAGCAGTACGTGATACAGCTCGTGCAACACCAGCATCGACAGGTGCGCGTCGGTGCGGCAGCGCTGTGCAACGAAGGCCGGGTTGATCAGCAGGCGCGAACGGGCTCCGACCGTGACTGCCGCCGTCGATATGTCGTCGCTGGCCTCGATCGACAGCAGTTGCAGCAGCTTGCCGAACGCCGGGTGGCGCAGCGGCACGCACTGGCGCACGCGGTCGGCGAGCAGGCGGGCTTCGTAGGCCGGGATCGTCCCGCCGGCGTTGTCGCGGCGGCTGGTTTGCGGCGGGTTGGCAACGATGGCGGCATCGGTCATGACGGTGCTCCTTTGGTCGGAGTGGTGGCGGGTGGCAGCGGGCGCACGCTGCCGGGTGTTACCGGCAGCCAGAGGTCGTAGATCCCCGAGGACGGCCGGGCGTCGTTGCCGGGGCCGAGCAGGTTCGTGAGCGTGGGCGCCGCGTCGCGCAGGAAGACCGGTCCGCGCATGGCGGCAATCAGGCGCGCCGCCAGCAGCGGGCAGCGCACGCCAGCCGGCGGGGCAGGCAGCTGGCTGCCGTCGACGCGCGTGGCAATGTCGCAGGCCAGGGGGATGGCGAACGCCACCGGCGGCACCCAGTCGGGCCAGGGGGTCGACTCGAGCACGTCGGTGAGTTCTCCGATCAGTACCGGCTCGGGCAGGGCGCGCACGCGTACGAGTGCGAGGCGTGCGCCGCGGGCCGGATCGCGCTGGTCGCGTTTCCTGCCGGCGTGACGCCCGATCGCCACCAGTGCGCGAGCGAAGCCGAGCGCGCCGGCCAGTTGTTCGTCCGCCAGGCCAAGGTGCAGATGTGCCCCCAGCGCTGCCGGCAGATCGATCTGCGTCACGCACAGCGCATGCGAGAGCAGACGGCCTCCGCCCGGCCCGACGGGCACATCGCGTGGTTTCGGCGGTGTGCGGGTATTGGCCGGGCTGGCTGCGCGGGCAGCACCGGCTTCTGTCTGCTGCCCTGTCGACCGCGTGCCGCAGTCGTCACCGGTTGTCTGACTGGCGGGTATGAGACGCGGCAGCATCACGGTGGAGTACGGCGGTATCCTCATGCGTCAGCGTCCGGCCGGAACAGGCCTGGCTTGCATGCTCAGCGCGCGGCCTCGGCCGCCGCATCGAGCAGGGCGCGCAGCACGTGCTGCTGGCGAACCAGCGCTGCCGGCTCGCAGGCGTTCTCGTCCCGCGTGTAGAGCGCCACGCCGAGGTTTGCGAGTGCCGCCTGTTGCGGGTCATCGGCATCGAGTGTCTCGACTGCGGCCACCAGTGCGTTGAAGACCGACATCCGGTCGCGCCGCACCTGGTGCAGCAGGTTCACCCGCTCCTCGAAGCCCACCTGCGCCGTGAACGGTTCGGCGAGCAGTTCCAGCGTCGGCGCATCGACGCAGTCCAGCCCGGCCAGCGCCGGCAGCAGTTCCTGGCCGAGCACCCAGCGCGCCTGCTTGTCCTGCGAGGCGAGCGCGTCGGCCACGAGCAGCGACATCGTGTGCTTCGGTACGCGGCCCGGCGTCTTGCGGATGGCGGCCAGCGCCTTGCCGACGCGCCTGACCGGGTGTGCTTCGTCGAGAATGTCGGCAAGCACGGTGTCCACATGTACCTGCGCGGCTGCATCGACCGCCTGCCGGTGAACGGTCATGACGATGCCGGCGTCGACCGGCCGGCCCTGTGCCGCGTGCGGCAGCGAGTGGCGCAGGGCGGCGAGTGCCGAGTCCGCGAGCACTTCACCGTCGTGGTTCTTCGGACCCGCCGTGTACTGCCCGAGCGCGCCGCGCGCGCCGTGCACCCCCGTGATGTTGGCCGCCAGCATGGCCGAACGCCGCCCCGAGATGCCCAGACCCGCCTGGCGCAGCGGCACGACCAGCGCCGCCGTATAGGCGGTGATCCACTCGCCGTGCCGGTCGGCGCAGTCAGCCGAGCGTTGGCGGCAGTCGGCCACGAGCGCCGGGACGTCAACGGCCGTGGAAGCGATTCCGGATTCCGCTTGCGCTCCGTGCAGTGCCCGCGGCACCGCCAGGCCGCTGCGGATGACGTCGCGTCGCGCCTCCGGCGCCAGTTCGTCGAGGGCCGGCAGCCGGAGCAGAAAACCGAAGCGGTCGGCCAGCGCCGGATCGAGCGGCAGCGAACCGGTGTACACGTTCGCGTCATCACCGGTGTCGAAGGCGTCGGCCGGATCCTGGCCGGCGGGCGGATTCATCGCCGCCCAGCGGTAGCGCAGCGCTTCGAGCGCAATACCCTGCACGCGCTTCTCGTGCACGATCGAGAAGAGCTTGTTCTGCACCTCGGGCCGGCAGCGGCTGATCTCGTCGAGAAAGATGCTCTGCGCCTCCCAGAGTGTGGCCGGCGTGCGCAGGTATTTCAGGCCGTCGCCATCGGGCACCGGAAAGCCGACGAGATCGTCGAAGGACAGCAGGCTGGCGTTGTAGTTCCGGTGCTCGAGGCCCAGCGCCAGCGCAAGTCGCTCGAGCAGCGCGCTCTTGGCGCTGCCGTGCGGGCCGATCAGCAGCATCGGCGTCTGCGCCGCCAGCGCGGCCAGCACCGGCGCGTCGAGGCTGGACAGGCCGTGCAGCCCGAGCCCGGAGAGCAGTTCTACCGGCTGCTTCCGTGTCCTGCCGGAGCTTCGGCGCGCGACTTGTTCCGGTGCCTTCGCCAGCGCGGTGGCTGCTTTCTCCGCGCCCGCCATTGGCGCCGTATCGTCACCGGCGCTACGCGATGTCCGCCTCTGCTTCGTCATGCTCCTGCTCCATGCCGTCCACGCCGCAAGCGCAGGCAGCGCCAGCCAGGGCAGGGCGCAGCCGACGCTTTAGCGGGATTTGTGAATCGCCCCGCAAGTTGTCGATTAACGGGCGATGAAAACAAAAAGGCCCTCGAGAACGAGGGCCGCATGCCTGCTGTTGTTGCGCAAGGTTCGGTGAACTTTCGCGCCACATCCCGGATGACCCGGAAACCACCTTGCCGCAGGTCGGCAGGTTGGCGACAGGCAGGCGGCCTGTACTCTTGATGTACGAAGCAGTCTAGCGTGAGTTCAGGTGCAATGCAACGACCGTGCACCGCAGACAGCGCCCGGACTCCCTGCCAGCCAGCACAGGTTCATCCGTTGATCGGCCTTCAGATGTCCGATTGCTGGCTCAATGGCCTGACGCCCCATCAGAGAGAAGGCCGGCGATCGCGACTCTCATGCCAGAGCGCGAGGATCTGCAACTCGTCGCCAGTAACCAGGTAGTAAACGAAGTAGCGGATGCGACCCAGATAGAGCCGACGTACATCCGGCACGCGAGTCCCGAGATGCCGGGTACCAATACCTGGTTGATCGGCCAGGAGGGCGACTGCCTCAGCAAAATCGGCGGAGACGGCCCCGGGTGCCGAAGGGCGATTGTCCACCCACCACTTCGCTGCGGCCTGGACCTGCTTTGCTGCACGGGCTGCGATACTGATCCGCAGCGCCACGCTCAGCCATCAGGAAGGCTGCGCATGAGTTCATCCAGTGAAACGCACTCACCGCGCTCGATCTCCGCAATCGCGGAAACGAGCTCATTTTCCTGAACAGCGGTCAGGCGAAATTCTTCGTCCATGCCGCGCACCACGACCGTAACGCGAGCGCCTTCAGGCAGAGGGGTGCCTTCGAGCACGATTTTTCCGTCGATGACGGTTCCGGTGGCGACTTGCATTGGGGGATGGTACTGCACGGCCAGCTAGAGGGGGAGTGTGGCACCCAGGAAAGGCTGCGATGTCGCAGAATCTGCACGCGACAGCAGAAGCCAAGGGTCTGGCCGTTGATCGCACAGGTGAATTCTGGTCGGGGTGAGAGGATTCGAACCTCCGGCCTCTACGTCCCGAACGTAGCGCTCTACCAGGCTAAGCTACACCCCGCTGGCACACCGCCGGAGTTCCGCTGTCCGTCCCGGCAGGGCATCGGCCCGCCGGCAGGAATTCGCGATGCGATGGCATGACAAGCATTCTTACCCGAGTCTGCAGCGCCGGTGAACGCTCCGTACGGCCCGTGGTCGGGACTGGCCGCGGCGGCAACCATGAATCAGTGGTCGCGCTCGATCGAGTAAGCCGCCAAGTATAGCAGTGCGTCGCGATAGACGAAAGCGCCGGCTGGTGGCGAAGCATGCTCTCCGGAAGCATCGAGGCCAAGCATTCTTGTGACCGCGTCGCGTGCGGCCTGTGCCTCTTCCTGTGCGCGGGCGCGCGTGTAGTCGAGCGCGCCGGTGCGCTCGATGGCCTGCAAAATGGGTTCGAACTGGTCGGTGGTGCCCTGTTCGATCGCGCTGCGAACGAGTGCGCGTTCCTCTGGTGTGCCATGCTCCATCACGTGGATCAGCGGCAGGGTCGGCTTGCCTTCGCGCAGGTCGGCGCCGATCTGCTTGCCGGTGTCGTCCGTGTTGCCGGAGTAATCGAGCACGTCGTCGATCAGCTGGAAGGCGGTGCCCAGGTGCCGGCCGTATTCGGCGGCGGCCCGTTCGACTTCCGGCGTCGCCTGGCACAGGATCGCGCCCAGGCGGGTGGCCGCTTCGAACAGGCACGCCGTCTTGTAGCGGATCACCTGCATGTAGCGCGTCTCGTCGGTGTCCGGGTCATTGCAGTTGAGCAGCTGCAGGACTTCGCCTTCGGCGATCGTGTTGGTGGCGTCGGCGAGTACGCGCATGACGCGCATGTCGTCGACGTCGACCATCATCTGGAACGAGCGCGAGTAGAGGAAGTCGCCGACCAGCACCGAGGCGGCATTGCCATAGACGGCGTTGGCCGTCGGGCGGCTGCGGCGCAGGTCGGATTCATCGACGACGTCGTCGTGCAGCAGGGTGGCCGTGTGGATGAATTCGACTACGGCCGCGAGCGTGAAGGCGTTCTCCTGTCCGCCGCAGCCGAGCGCACGCGCCACCAGCAGCACCAGCAGTGGGCGCATGCGCTTGCCGCCGGCGCCGATGATGTAGTCGGCGATCGTGCGGATGAGCGCGACCTCCGAATGCAGCCGGCTGCGGATGACGCGATCGGTCTCGGCCAGATCCGAGGCGAGAACGGGGAAGAGTTCGAGCGGCTTCATCGACGGGACGCTGAATGACCGGTCATTATAGGCATCTGCCGGATTTTTTGACCGACATCACTGAATCGCTCATAATACGCGGTTCTCTTTCAGCAGCGATTCCCTTTCGAGAGGAAGATTCCATGTACGCGGTCATAAAAACCGGGGGCAAGCAGTATCGCGTTGCCGCCGGCGACAAGATCAAAGTAGAACAGATACCGGCGGACATCGGAGCAGAGATCACGATCGACCAGGTGCTGGCGGTCGGTGCGGGCGAGCAGCTCGCGATCGGCACGCCACTGGTGGCGGGTGCGACGGTCTCGGCGACGGTGCTTTCCCACGGTCGTGGCGAAAAGATCCGCATTTTCAAGATGCGTCGCCGCAAGCACTATCGCAAGCAGCAGGGCCATCGGCAGAATCATACGGAGCTGTTCATCGCCGGTATCGCTTCGGCGCTGGGTGAAGTCCGTGCCGAGTTGCCGGTGGCGAACGCCGCACCGCAGGCACCGGCGGAGGCCGGGTCGGCAGAGCCGGTGGAAGCGCCGGCAGTCGAGGAGTAAATACCATGGCACAGAAGAAAGGTGGCGGTTCCACGCGCAACGGCCGCGATTCCAACCCGAAGATGCTCGGCGTGAAAGCCTATGGCGGGCAGACGGTATCGGCGGGTTCGATCATCGTGCGCCAGCGCGGCACGCGTTTTCACCCGGGCGACAATGTCGGCATCGGCAAGGATCACACCCTGTTCGCACTGGTCGACGGCCAGGTGAAATTCGGGGTGAAGGGCGCCTTGCGGCGCAGCACGGTCAGCATCGAACCGGTGCAGTAAACGCCCTTGCCGGCCGGCCGGCACGGCGCAAACGATGCAAAGCCCCGCACGCCGGGGCTTTGCCGTCTTTGGGCGGGGGGGCTTTCCGGCGTTCGTGCGGAAAACGACGCAGTCGTCGTGGGCCGGGCAGCGTCGCCGGATCCGTTGCATGATGCACGGCGACGACGGGTACACAGGATGTTGACGAGCATCGCAGGCAGGTACGCATGAAATTCTTCGACGAGGCCCGGATCGAGGTCGCCGGCGGACACGGTGGCGCCGGTGCGGTCTCGTTCCGGCGCGAGAAATTCGTGCCGCGCGGGGGCCCTGATGGTGGTGATGGCGGCCGCGGCGGCAGCGTCTGGGTGGTGGCCGATCGCAATCTGAACACGCTGATCGACTTCCGCTACCAGCGCAAGTTCTTCGCCCGCAATGGCGAGCGCGGCCGCGGCGCCGACCAGTTCGGCGCGGGCGCTCCCGATATCCATCTGCGGGTGCCGGTGGGCACGCGCATCCACGACGAGGACACGGGCGAACTGCTGGCCGATCTGGTGGCCAACGAAGAGACGGTGCTGCTGGCGCGCGGCGGTCAGGGCGGCTGGGGAAACCTGCGTTTCAAGTCGAGCACGAATCGGGCGCCGCGTCAGTCGACGCCGGGCGAAGAGGGCGAGCATCGGCGGCTGCGCATGGAGCTGAGCGTGCTGGCCGACGTCGGTCTGCTTGGCATGCCCAATGCCGGCAAGTCGACGTTCATCGCGGCAGTAAGCAATGCACGCCCGAAAATCGCCGACTATCCATTCACGACGCTGTACCCGAATCTCGGCGTGGTGCGTGTCGGTGCCGGACGCAGCTTCGTCATCGCCGACATTCCCGGGCTGATCGAGGGCGCGGCCGAAGGCGCGGGGCTCGGACACCGCTTTCTGCGCCATCTGCAGCGTACGCGTCTGCTCCTGCATCTGGTCGATCTGGCGCCTTTCGATCCGGATGCGGATCCGGTGCGCGATGCGCGGGCGATCCTGCGCGAGCTGCACCGCTACGACCCCGAACTGGCCGCCAGGCCGCGCTGGCTCGTGCTGAACAAGATCGACATGATCGATGCCGGCGAGCGCCGGCAGCGCATCGACGACTTCGTCGAGCGTTACCGCGGACGCGGCCGGGATGCCATTCCGGTCGAACGCGTGTTCGCGATTTCGGCGCTGACGCGCGAAGGCTGCGAGCGTCTGTGCCAGGCGATTGTCGACTGGCTCGAAAGCGAACGTCAGGCGGCGCACCAACGGCGTGCAGCCGAGGAGGGGGAAGAGGCGGGGGCGGAAGCGGTGGACGTGCGTTTCGATCCGCAGCGCGGGGGCAGCACGTCATGACGCAGGACCGGCAGGACCAGCCCGCATCGGGGCAGGCGGCCCGGGGTGGGCGCAGCGTTGCCAGCGCGCCCGTCGGGCATGCCGGGCATCTCGCTGAGGCAGTTCATCCCGGCAGCGTCGGCCACACGGTACCGGTGGCTGCCGTGCCGGCGCAGCGGCACGAACACGCCGTACGCGATGCCCATCGGCTGGTGGTGAAGGTCGGCTCCTCGCTGGTCACCGACGAGGGTCGCGGCCTGGACGAGGCGGCGATTGCCCGCTGGGCGACGCAGATCGCGCGCCTGCGCGAGCTCGACAAGGAAGTCGTGCTGGTCAGCTCGGGTGCGGTCGCCGAGGGGATGAAGCGGCTGGGCTGGCATCGCCGTCCGAAAATCATGCATGAGCTGCAGGCGGCGGCAGCCGTCGGCCAGATGGGGCTCGCGCAGGCTTACGAGAGCGCGTTTCGTGCCTGCGGCCTGCGCACGGCGCAGATTCTGCTCACGCACGAGGATCTGGCCGACCGCAAGCGCTACCTGAATGCGCGCGCGACGCTGCTGGCGCTGCTGGCTCTCGGTGTCGTGCCGATCATCAACGAGAACGACACGGTAGTCACCGACGAGATCCGCTTCGGAGACAACGACACGCTGGGCGCGCTGGTCGCCAATCTGCTCGATGCCGAGGTGCTCGTCATCCTGACCGATCAGCAGGGTCTGTTCACCGCTGATCCACGCGCCGATGCGCATGCACGCCTGCTCGATTGCGTCGTCGCCGGCGATCCGGCACTCGAGGCCATGGCCGGCGGCGCCGGTTCGACGATCGGGCGCGGCGGCATGATCACCAAGGTGTGGGCGGCGCGCCGTGCCTCGGCCGGCGGCGCTCATACCGTGGTTGCCTCGGGACGCGAGGCGGACGTGCTTGTGCGCCTGGCTGCCGGCGAGGCGATCGGCACGCGCTTCGTCGCGCAGACCGGGCGCCTGGCTGCGCGCAAGAAGTGGCTGGCCGATCATCTGCAGTTGCGCGGTGCGCTGCGTCTCGACCAGGGTGCCGCGCGTGCCCTGCTGCGCAATGGCGGCAGCCTGCTGCCGATCGGCGTGGTCGGGGTCACGGGCGAGTTCGAGCGCGGCGAGGCGGTTGCACTGCTCGATCCGGACGGACGGGAGATCGCGCGTGGCCTGAGCGGCTACTCCAGTTCGGAAGCACGCCTGATCATGGGCAAGCCGTCGTCGGCGATCGTCGGCATTCTCGGCTACGTTGCCGAGCCGGAGCTGGTGCATCGCGATCACATGGTGGTACGCGCGGCCGGCCGGTCGAACGGAGATGCACCGGACGCCTGAGGCCGCTGGCGTGCACCTGTGTGAAGAAATGCGCCGCTGCGCGGCGCGGCGCAGGCCACAGGACGACGGTTGCGCCAGAGAACGCGGGGGCAGTGGCCCGGACGGCCTGGCCGCGTCAGATCGTCGCCAGCGGAGTCCCGGCCACTGAAACGGCGTCGCCGAAGGCGGCGAACTCGCCCATTTCGTCGGTTGATGCGATCTGGTCGATCGGTACCGTCTGCCCGTTCTCACAGAAAAAACGCACACCGGAGCGGTGCTCCCGGTACAGCCGGCGTGCCGCTTCGAGCGCGGCCTGCGGGTCGAACATCGATGGCAGCACCGCCATGCCGCAGTGCGGATGGCCGCCGGCAGGGGACGGATCGGTGTCTGCCGCGGTGCTGAAAGCGTGGATGGAATCGCCAGGCGTCATGTTTTTCTCCCCCGCCTGCCGTGCGGACTCCCGGGCGGGCAGACACCGGCAGGCAGGATGATCCTGACCGGGAACCTTTGTCGATGCACGCGCAAACGGCCGAACGCGGGCGAAAGCGCGACAATCGGCAGGTACGGGGCTTCGCGCTCCGGCGGACCCGGTTGTCCACCTTGCCCGTTGCGGGCAGTGCACCGGTTTCAGGAGAAGATGAGCAATGAGCACGAAAGACATGCAGGAGGGCGGTCGACACGCCATGCGGATCGAACACGACACATTCGGCGACATCGAAGTCCCGGCTGAGGCCCTGTGGGGCGCGCAGACGCAGCGTTCGCTGCAGTTTTTCGCGATCTCGACGGAGCGCATGCCGCCCGAACTGGTGCTGGCGCTGACGCAGGTCAAGCGTGCCGCGGCGATCGTCAACCGCGATCTGGGGCGACTCGAGGCGGCACGGGCCGATGCCATCGTCCGTGCGGCCGACGAGGTGCTTGCCGGCCGGCACACGGATCAGTTCCCGCTGTCGGTCTGGCAGACCGGATCGGGCACGCAATCGAACATGAACGTCAATGAGGTGCTCGCCAACCGCGCGTCGGAACTGATGGGTGGCGAGCGCGGGCCGAAGCGGCTCGTGCACCCGAACGACGACGTCAATCGCGGGCAGTCGTCGAACGACGTCGTGCCGACCTCGATCCACGTCGCCGTCGCCACCGCCACGGTGACGCACCTGCTGCCGGCGCTCGACGCGCTGCGGGCCACGCTCGATGCCAGGGCGCGTGAATTCGCCGACATCGTCAAGATCGGACGCACGCACCTGCAGGATGCGACGCCGTTGACGCTGGGTCAGGAAATGTCGGGCTGGATCGCGCAGCTCGATCGTGCGCGCGAAGCGATCGCGCGCGCCCTGCCGGCAGTGTGCGAACTGGCGATCGGCGGCACCGCGGTCGGCACCGGCCTGAACACGCATCCGGAATTCGGCGCACGCGTCTGCGAGGCGCTGTCGCAGCGCCTGTCGCTGGCCTTCGTGCCGGCACCGAACCGTTTCGCTGCACTGGCCGGTCACGAGCCGGTGCTGGCGCTGCACGGGGGCCTGCACGCGCTGGCCGCCGCCGCGACGAAAATTGCCAATGACGTGCGCTGGCTGGCCAGCGGACCGCGCTCCGGGCTGGGCGAGCTGCGCATTCCGGAGAACGAGCCGGGCAGCTCGATCATGCCGGGCAAGGTCAATCCGACCCAGTGCGAGGCGCTGACGATGATCGGCGCACAGGTCGCCGGCAATCACGTGGCCATCGGCATCGGCGCCGCCTCGGGCAACTTCGAACTGAACGTCTTCCAGCCGCTGATCGTGCACAACGTGCTGCAGAGCCTGCGCCTGCTGGCCGACGGGCTCGACAGCTTCGATCGCCATTGTGCACGCGGCATCGAGCCGGTGCGCGAGCGCATTACCGAGCTGCTCGATCGTTCGCTGATGCTGGTGACGGCACTCAATCCGCACATCGGCTACGAGCGCTCGGCCGAGATTGCGAAGAAGGCGCACCGCGAAGGCACGACCCTGCGCGCGGCGGCACTGGCCCTTGGCTACGTCAGCGCCGAACAGTTCGACGAGTGGGTACGTCCGCGCGACATGACCCATCCCGGTGCCTGACGGGAGCGCCGTGACGGCACCCGCCGGCGCGCAGCGCGGGTCGTGGGCGGTGCTGCGCGCGCTGTGGCCGTTCCTGGCACCGTATCGCGCACGCATCGGCGTAGCCGCCTTTGCGCTGCTCGTCGCTGCCGCGGCAACGCTGGTCGTGCCGCTGGCGTTCCGCCAGATGATCGATGCCGGTTTCGTCAGCGGCCGTCTGGCGGCAGACGCCGGCGGCCACGTTGATGTCTGGTTTCTCGCGCTCTTCGGCGTGGCGCTCGTGCTCGCGCTTGCGACGGCACTGCGCTATTACAGCGTCTCGTGGCTGGGCGAGCGTGTCAGCGCCGATCTGCGCCGCGCGGTCTTCGGCCAGGTGCTGCGTCAGGACGCGCATTTCTTCGAGACGCTGAAGACGGGTGAGGTACTGTCGCGCCTGAACACCGACACCACGCTGATCCAGACGCTCGTCGGCACCAGCGTCTCGCTCGGGTTGCGCAATGCGCTGCTGTTCGTCGGTGCACTGGCGATGCTGGTCTTCACCAGCCCGAGGCTGTCGTCGATCATCATCGGGCTCCTGCTGCTCGTCGTGCTGCCGATCCTGTTTTTCGGCCGCCGGGTACGGCGTCTGTCGCGCGTCAGTCAGGATGCGCTGGCCGACAGCGGCGCGCTGGCCGACGAGACGCTGGCCGCCATCCGCATCGTGCAGGCCTTCGTGCGCGAGCCCTTCGAGGCGCTGCGTTTCGGTCAGTCCACCGAATCCGCCTTCACCAGTGCGATCCGGCGCACGCGGGCGCGGGCCTGGCTGACGGCACTGGTGATCGTGCTCGTCTTCGGTGCCATCGTGTTCGTGCTCTGGCTCGGCGCGCGTGCCGTCGCCGCCGATCAGCTCAGTGCCGGCCTGCTCGCGCAGTTCGTGCTCTACGCGGTTCTGCTCGCCGGCGCATCGGGTGCGATTGCCGAGGTCTACGGCGACGTCCAGCGCGCAGTCGGCGCGACCGAACGTCTGCTCGAACTGCTCGAGGCGCAGCCCGTGATCCGCTCGCCGGACGCGCCGATGCCGCTGCCGGCGCAGGAGCGCGGCGCACGCCTGCGCTTCGAGGCAGTGCGTTTCTGCTATCCGTCGCGGCCGGGCGAACCGTCGCTCGATGCGCTCGACTTCGACGTCGCGCCGGGCGAGACCGTCGCCCTCGTCGGGCCTTCCGGGGCCGGCAAGACGACGGTCTTCCAGTTGCTGTTGCGCATGTACGATCCGCAGCAGGGTGCGATCCGGCTCGACGGCGTCGACCTGCGCGAACTCGACCTGGCGGCGCTGCGCGGCACGATCGGGCTGGTCGCGCAGGAAAGCGTGGTGTTCTCGGCCGACGCAATGGAGAACATCCGCTATGGCCGGCTCGACGCGAGCGACGAGGAAGTGATTGCCGCTGCGCGCACGGCCAACGCCCATGAATTCATCGAACGCCTGCCGAACGGCTATCGCACGTTTCTCGGCGAACGCGGCGTACGCCTGTCGGGCGGACAGCGCCAGCGCATCGGCATCGCGCGTGCCGTGCTGCGCGATCCGGCGCTGCTGCTGCTCGATGAAGCGACGAGCGCGCTCGATGCGCAAAGCGAGCGCGCCGTGCAGGACGCGCTCGAGCGCGTGATGCGCGGACGCACGACGCTCGTCATCGCACACCGCCTGTCGACCGTCGTCGGCGCCGATCGCATCATCGTGCTCGATCACGGCCGTATCGTCGACATCGGCACGCACGATGAACTCGTCGCCCGCGGCGGTCTGTACGCGCAACTTGCCGCCATGCAGTTCGAATCGGCATGAGCGGAATCGGCATGAGTGGAATCGGACCGGTGGAATGGTTCGGATGGGTCCTGGAGTCCGGGCAACCTGCGCGATGCGGTTTCTTGCCCTGGCGGCCGCTGCCGCTGGGACGCAGGGCCCGCCGTCAGCGGCCGTCCGAATCCGGTGGTGCAGTGCCGAACAGATGTCCGAAGCGCACCGACCAGGCCGCCGACTGCACCTGGACGACGTAGGCGACAGCGATCAGCAGCGCCGCATCCATGCCGTTGCGGCCGAAGGCATTCATCGCCAGTGCCAGCGCGATCGACAGATTGCGCATGACGGTGCCGTAGACGAGGGCAATGGCGTCGCCGCGCGGCAGTGTCCATCGTCCGACGACGATGCCGATCGCATAGTTGAGTACGTAGAGCGCAAGCAGCGGCACCAGCACGTCGACCAGCATCGCCGGCCGGGCAACGAGGTCACCGCCCTTGAGCGCCAGCGCGACGAAGACGATGCCGAGCACGCCGAGCGTCGACAGCGGCGGAAAGCGTGGTGCCCAGTCGCGCCGGAAGCCCTCCGGCCCGCAGCGACGCATCAGTACTTCGCGCGTGAGCTGCCCGAGCACCATCGGCAGCAGGACGACGAGCGCGATCTGCAGGAAGACGGCGGCAAGATTCACCGGAATGGTGGCGCCCATCAGCCATTGCAGATAGAACGGCGTGGCGATCGAGCCCACGATCAGACCGATGACGGTCATGCGGATCGCTGCCGGCACGTTGCCGCCGGCAAAACCGGTCCACGCGATGGTCATGCCGCTGGTCGGCAACAGCGCGGTCAGCAGCAGACCGAGCGCCAGCCAGGGCTGATCAGCGAACCACAGGCGCCCGATGCCGAAGGCAACGAATGGAATGACACCGAAATTGATCGCCTGTGCCATCCACTGCGCGCGCAGGTCGTGGATCTGCAGCAACTGGCGCGGCTGCAGTCCGACCATCATCGGATAGACCATCAGCAGCGTCAGCGGCACGATCAGGTGGTGCAGCCAGGCGGTCGGCGCGACCAGGCCGAAACCGAGACCGAGCAGCATGGCGACCGGGATCGCCAGCGCCAGATTGCGGGTCAGGCGCGCGAGCAGGGCCATCTATCGGCCTAGCCGGTGCAGACGGGCACGCAATTCCTCGATTTCGTCCATCAGGTCGAGCGCGAGCGCAACGCCCGGCGCATTCACCTCGAGATCCTGCGACAGGCGCAGGGCGAGCCGCGCGCGCCGCAGCGACGTGCCGCTGAAGCGCCACTGTGTGTACATCGATTCCGTGCTTGTCGTCGCTCGCGATGCCGACAAGCCGGTCGGCGAATCGATGGCCTGCCCGGCACGGCTTGTCGGTTCGATCACGCCTTCGGCGATCAGCGCCGTGATCTGTTCGACATCGGCGCTGCAGGCGCGCGACAGCTCGATCAGGGTGAATTCGATCTGTTCCTCGACGACGGCGGCCGGAATCGTTGTATCGGAACCGGAACGGGATTCTTCGCTCACGACATCAGCTTCCTGCTCTGGGGTCGAAGTCAAAGGCACCGGACAGGGTGCGCCAGGCCTCCTTCTGCGCTTCCGTGTGCGCCGGCGGCAGGGCGATCGCGATGATCGCGTAGAGATCGCCCGGTGGCTGCGACGGAATGCCCTTGCCGCGCAGGCGCAGCTTGCGCCCGGCGCGCGAGTCGGGCGGAACGTTCAGTTCGACCTGGCCTTCCGGTGTGCGCACCGGGACGGTGGCGCCCAGTGCGGCTTCCCACGGTGCCAGCGGCAGTTCGACGTATACGTCGCGCCCGTCGACACGAAAGCGCGGATCGTCGCGGAACTCGATTTCGAGGTACAGATCGCCTGCCGGGCCGTTGCCGATGCCCGGGCCGCCCTGGCCGGCCAGCCGCAGATGTTGTCCGGCGCGGATGCCGCGCGGAATGGTCACGTCGAGCGTGCGTTCCTGCAGGACGAGATGCCCGCTGGCATCGATCGCCGGCATCGACAGCCGGATCGTGCGCCGTGCACCGTGATAGGCGTCGGCCAGGTCGACGACGGCCTTGGCATGGTGGTCCTGCCCCTGGCGCGGCATCGACTGCGCGCGCTGGTGCTGCGCCTGCGCCTGACGCATCCGTTCGCCGAACAGCGTCTCGAAGAAGTCGCTGTAGGCACCGGCCCGTCCGTCGGCTTCGCCGCCGCGAAATTCGAAGCCCGCGTCCCAGTCGGGCGGCGGCTGGAAATCCTGGCCAGCGCGCCAGTGTTCGCCCATGCGGTCGTAGGCGGCACGCTTTTCCGGGTCGCGCAGCACTTCGTTCGCCTCACCGACTTCCTTGAAGCGCTCCTCGGCGTCCGGTTCCTTGCTCACGTCCGGGTGGTATTTGCGGGCGAGCTTGCGATAGGCACGCTTGATCTCGTCCTGCGTGGCGCCGCGCTCGACACCGAGGACTTCGTAGTAGTCGCGAAATTTCATTTTTCGGAAGACACGCGAAGGGAATGGACGGCCGGTTCGCACACGCGCCGACGATCGGGCACATCGTCGGCCAGCGTGCGCACCGCCCCGGAGTCTGCTTCTGCTTCCTCGCTGTCCTCGGTGTCGTCCGTCGTGATCCGGTCTGCCAGGGCACGGGTCACCACATGCGGTGTCGTCGTGGTGCCGGCACCGCGGCTCGCGCGCTTGCGTCCCGCGCCGGGAAAGACGAATTTCGCCAGCTCGTTCAGGGCCTGCGTGTAGACCCCGCGCTTGAATTCGATGACGGACTCCAGCGGCACCCAGTAGTCGTTCCAGCGCCAGGCGTCGAATTCCGGATGATTCGAGGCGCGCAGATCGATGTCGCTGTCACGGCCGAGCAGGCGCAGCAGGAACCAGATCTGTTTCTGACCACGGTAATGGCCACGCCACTCCCGCCGAACCCAGTGCGTGGGAACGTCATATCGCAGCCAGTCGCGCGTGCGCGCGACGATGCGCACATGCTGCGGATGCAGGCCGATTTCCTCGTGCAGTTCGCGCAGCATGGCGCGCTGCGGCGATTCACCGCGATGGATGCCGCCCTGTGGGAACTGCCACGAATGTTCCCGTATCCGTTTGCCCCAGAAAACCGAGTTTCTCGAATTGATCAGGATGATCCCGACGTTGGGGCGATAGCCGTCACGATCGAGCATGACCGCACCCCTCGATCTCTTACAATCGCTCCGATTATAGCCAGTGCATCCCGTCTTGCGGCACGCTTCCCTCCTTCGCGTCGTGCCGCCTTCATCCGGAACCCGAATGAGAGCTTCCCGATTCCATTTCTCGACGCAGAAAGAAGCGCCTGCCGATGCCGAAGTCATCAGCCATCGTCTGATGATGCGCGCCGGCATGATCCGGCGCGTGGCTGGCGGGATCTACACCTACATGCCGCTCGCCCTGCGCAGCATCCGCCGGATCGAGACGATCGTGCGCGAGGAAATGACCCGCGCCGGCGCGGTCGAACTGCTGATGCCGGTGATCCAGCCGGCCGAGCTGTGGATCGAGTCCGGGCGCTGGGACAAATATGGCCCCGAACTGCTGCGCGTTCAGGATCGGCACCGGCGCGACTTCGTGGTGCAGCCCACGTCGGAGGAGGTCGTCACCGACATCGCGCGCAACGAGTTGCGCAGCTACAAACAGCTGCCGAAGAATTTCTGGCACATTCAGACCAAGTTCCGCGACGAGCGTCGACCGCGGTTCGGCGTGATGCGCGGGCGCGAATTCACGATGAAGGACGCCTACTCCTTCGATCGTGATGCCGAATCGGCGCTGGTCAGCTACCAGAAGATGTTCGACGCCTACCACGCCATCTTCACCCGCATGGGTCTGCGCTTTCGCGCCGTGGCGGCCGACACCGGCGCCATCGGTGGTTCGGCCAGCCACGAATTCCAGGTGGTCGCCGACACCGGCGAGGACGCCATCGCCTGGTGCCCCGATTCGGACTATGCCGCCAACATCGAGCTGGCCGAGGCACTGCCACTGATCGCGCAGCGCGCACCGGCCGGCGAAGCGCTGACCAAAGTGGCGACGCCGACGCAGACCCGGTGCGAGGACGTGGCCGCGCTGCTCGGGCTGCCGCTGGAGCGCACCGTCAAGTCGATCGTCGTCGCCGTCGACGGCCGCGCGGAGAGCACGCGCGCTGATCCCGCACCGGACGAGGCCGCGCAGGCCGGGGCGAAACGCCCCGCTGACGAAGGCACCGCCGATCGCGGTACCGTGGACGGAGCCGACGCGTCGGCCGCGGCGCAGATCCATCTGCTGCTCGTGCGCGGAGATCACGAACTGAACGAAGTCAAGGCCGGCAAGATCGTCGGGCTCGAAGGCTTTCGCTTCGCCACCGATACCGAAATTGCCGGGGTCTTCGGCTGCGCGCCGGGATCGCTGGGGCCGATCGGCGTGCACGCACCGGTGCGTGTCATCGCCGACCGCACGGTGGCCAACATGCATGATTTCGTCTGTGGCGCCAACGAGGATGGCTTTCACCTGCGCGGCGTCAACTGGGGGCGTGACCTGCCGGAACCGGAAGTTGCCGATCTGCGCAATGTGCGTGCCGGCGACCCGTCGCCCGACGGCCGCGGCACGCTCGCGATCCAGCGTGGCATCGAGGTCGGGCACGTGTTCTTTCTCGGCACGCGCTATTCGGCGGCGATGAATGCCGTCTTCGTCGACGTGGACGGTCGCTCGAAGCCGTTCGAGATGGGCTGTTACGGCATCGGCATCACGCGTCTGCTCGGGGCCGCCATCGAACAGAATCACGACGAGCGCGGCATCGTCTGGCCGCGTCCGCTGGCGCCGTTCGAAGTGGTCGTGGTGCCGCCCGGCCATGCGCGCTCGGAAGCAGTGCGCTCGGCGGCGGAAGCGCTGTACGAACAACTGCTGGCGGCCGGCATCGATGTCCTGCTCGACGATCGCGACGAACGTCCGGGCGTGATGTTCGCCGACTGGGAATTGATCGGCGTGCCCGTGCGCGTCACCGTCGGCGAGCGCGGCCTTCGGGAAGGCCGCATCGAGCTGCTGTCGCGGCGCGACATGCAGGTCCGGCAGGTGCCTGTCGGCGAGGCGCTGCCGGCCATCCGGGAGATGCTTGCGCAGTGACCGGTCCGACGATTCAATCGTCGGTACATGAAACGCATCCTGATCCTGCTGCTCCTGACCGTCGCTCTGCTGGCGGCGCTGATTGCCACCCAGCGGGCACATGCCGGTCCGCAGCGCTATGAGGTGCTCGGTGACTCGGTGCGCTCGGCGCTGGTGGCGGCGGTCCGCCAGGACGGGGATGTGCCCGAGGCGCGCTTTGCTTCGCTGTCCGAGAAAGTCGACTGGCTCACCAGCATGTCGGCACGATTGCCGAAGCGCTGGCAGCCGGGTGTGCGTCAGCGGATCGAATTCCTCCAGGCGGTGCGCTACGAGGCGCAGCGTGCCGGGCTCGATCCGCATCTCGTGCTCGGCCTGATCGAGGTCGAAAGCAATTTCCGGCGCTATGCGATCTCGAGCGCGGGGGCGCGCGGCCTGATGCAGGTGATGCCGTTCTGGACCGAACTGATCGGTGATGCCGACGCGGCAAAGCTGTTCGACCTGCGCACCAATCTGCGCTACGGCTGCACGATCCTGCGGCATTACCTCGATATCGAACGGGGCGACCTGTTTCGCGCGCTCGGGCGCTACAACGGCAGCCTCGGCCGGGCGGAATACCCGGAACGGGTGCTGCGTGCCTGGAAGCGCTGGCAACCGGTGACGCCGGTGCGGCAGGCAGACACGCCGACCGAAAGGCCGGCGGACGAGACGCTGGCCTTTTCCGGTTGATGGCCGGCCGGTCCCTTCCACCAGACTTCTCCCCTCCGGATCGGTTCGCCCGCACCCCTGTGCGGATCAGCGGAAAGCGTTCGGCATTGCAAGCGGAAGTGCTATAAAGCAGAGCTATCAGGTCGATGCTTCGGAAGGGACCGATGAATCTCGCTTTGAATCTGCAGCAATGGGCGGCGCGTACGCCGTCGAAACCCGCCTTCCTGTTCGAGGGCCGCACCATCACCTATGGGCAACTCGAAGCCGATGCGTCGCGGCTGGCGCATGCGCTGCGGGCGCGCGGCGTCGGGCCCGGTGATCGGGTCGCGATCTATCTGCCGAACATTCCCGAATACGCAACGACGTATTACGCGGCGCAGAAAATCGGCGCGATTCCGGTGGCGATCAACTCCATCTTCCGTTCAGGAGAGGTCGAATACCTGCTGCAGGATTCCGGTTCCGTGGCGGTGTTCACGGTGGCCGAACTGGTGCCGTTCGTGCCGCGCGATGCCTGTCCGGCAGTGGCTCATGTCGTCGTCTGCGAGGGGGAAGCCGCGCCGGGAACGGAGACGCTGGAACAGTGGTGCGCCGGCCAGCCCGCGACCTTCGATCCGGTCGGGCGCGCGCCCGACGATCCGGCGGCGCTGCTCTATTCGTCCGGCACGACCGGCTTTCCGAAGGGCGTGACGCTGACACAGTCGAATGTCTCGACCAACGCCGCCAGTGCCGCGAAATACTCGGGCTATCGGGAAGACGATCGCCTGTGCGTTTTCCTGCCGCTGTTTCACGTCTACGGACAGAACTACATCCTGAATGCGGCGATCCACGCCGGCTCGACGATCTGTCTGTTCCGCCGTTTCGTGCCCGAGACGGTACTCGAGTCGATCGAGCGCGACCGCATCACGCTGTTCTTCGGCGTGCCGACGATCTTCATCGGCCTGCTGGCGATGGATCTGTCGAAATACGACCTGTCGTCGATCCGCTACGAGATGTCGGCGGCGGCGACGATGCCCGAGGAGATCTCGCGGCGCTGGACCGATCGCTTCGGGCGACGGGTCTACGAGGGCTACGGCCTGACCGAGTGCTCGCCTTTCGCCTGCTACAACGATCTGGAAGAGCACCGCTTCGGCTCGGTCGGCCGCGCCATCGAAGGCTTCGAACTGATCATTCTTGACGAGAATGACCAGGAAGTGCCGCACGGCGAGTGGGGCGAGATCTGCATCAAGGGCCCGGGCGTGATGGCCGGTTACTGGAACCGCCCCGAGGACACCGCGCAGGCGCTGCGCGGCGGCTGGCTGCACTCGGGCGACATCGGACGCATGGACGACGACGGTTACGTCTACATCGTCGACCGGGTCAAGGACATGATCAATGTGTCCGGATTCAAGGTATGGCCGGCCGAACTCGAGCAGTACCTGTACAAGCTGCCGCAGATTCGCGAAGTGGCTGTCTACGGCATCCCGCATCCCGAAAAAGGCGAACAGGTGGTCGCCGCCGTCGTGCCGAAGTCGGGCGAGACGATCGAGCCGGCGGACGTGATCGCCTGGTGCCGCGCCAATGTGGCGGCCTACAAGGTGCCGGCGCGCGTCGACATCGTCAGCGAATTGCCGAAAAGTGCGACCGGGAAAATACTGAAGCGCGTTTTGCGAGACGAAGCCGCCAAGCCGTGATAGGGTAAGCGCCTTCCGTTTCGGCAGCGTTGCTGCCTGCAGGCCCGGTGCGTTCGAACACCGCGCTTCTGCACATCAACCAAGAACTGCGAACAACAGAAGAAAACATCAGGGAGGGGGCATGACCGGAGTCACGCGTCGGGATTTTCATCGCATTGCCGCCGGGGGTGCCGTGGCTGGTGCCACGACGCTGGCCGCGCCGGCGATCGTTCGCGCGCAGCCGAAGAAACTGAAAGTGGGCGTGCTGCTGCCGCGCTCGGGTGCGCTGGCCTTCATCGGGCAGTCGTGCCAGCGCGGTGCCGACATCTCGCCGGCGCTGCTGAGCGAGATCTATGGCGTCGATGTCGAGTTGATGAACGCCGACATCGAGTCGAACGTCGACGTGGCCCGTTCCCGGGCCGAAAAGCTGATCGACGAAGGCGCGCAGGTGCTGATGGGCGCCTTCGATTCAGGCCCGACGGCGGCCATGGCGCAGGTGGCCGAGCAGCGCAAGGTGCCGCTGGTCGTCAATATCGCGGCCGCAACCCAGATCACCGAGCAGGGCTACCAGTACACGTTCCGCAATTTCCCGACCTCGGTCGGCCTGGTGACCAACGGCCTGGCGCTGATGCGCGACATTTTCCAGGCGACCAGCGCCGCGCCGCGCACCTGCGTGTTCATGCACGTGAACGACACCTTCGGCATTTCGATGGCCAAGGGCATCAATGCGATTCTGCCAAAGCTCGACTTTCTGCCCTTCAGGATCGTCGACACCGTTGCCTATGACCGCGAGGCACGGGATCTGTCGGTCGAAGTGGCCAAGGCGAAGGCGAGCAAGGCCGACTTCATCATGCTGGTGAGCCGTCTGAACGACGCGATCCTGCTGGTGCGCGAGCTGGTCAAGCAGCGCTGGGCGCCGCAGGGCATCATCAGCCCGGGCTCTCCGGGGATGTACGAGGCGCAGTTCTACAAGGCGCTGGGCAAGTACTCGGACTACTGCACGACCAACGTTCCCTGGTACAACCCGAACGCCGAGCTCACGAAGCGGGTCGAAGCGCAGTTCAGCAAGCAGTTCCCGCAGGAAAAGCTGATGTATCACAGCCTGAACGTCGGCTTCACCTTCGAGGCGATGATGATTGCCGCCGACGCCTTCAAGCGTGCGGGTAGTGCCAATGGACCGGAACTGGCAAAGGCGCTGCGCGAGACGAACATCACCGAGCACGTGATGGTCGGCGGGCCGATCCAGTTCGACGCCAAGGGGCAGAACACGCACATCACGTCGGCGTGCATCCAGAACCGCGACGGCCAGCCGAAGGTTGCGCTGCCGGAAGTGGCGGCCCAGGTCAAGCCGGTCTATCCGATGCCGGGCTGGCAGGAGCGAAAGGCCTGAGCGCCTTTCCGGCAGATACCGGGAATGGTCACATTTGAGCCCCGCTGGCAGGCAGCCCTCGACGGATTGTGCGAGCGTGTCCTGCAGATTCGCGCCGCAGTGGCGGAACGCTGGCCGTATCACTGTGACCCGGTCACCGGGATATGGGATACCACCGATGACGGCGACTGGTGCGGCGGGCACTGGGTCGAGTGCCTGCGCATCGTCGGCGAGCTGGCCGGCGATCGGCGTCTGCTGGATGAATCGATCGAGCGTACGGAACGGCTGCGCGCCTATCTGGAGCGCGACGACATGTTCCGGGGGCATCGATTCTATTATTCGGCCGCCCGGCAGTTTGCATGGACGGGTGAACGGAAATTCCGGACGCTGGCTCTGGCGGCAGCCTGGTCGGTGCGGTCGATGGCTATTCCGGCCAATGGTGCGATGCCGATCGGCACTCAGGTGCAGGTTCGTTCGACGCAGCTTTCCGGTCGTGACAAGGTGTGCGTCGATAACGTACACCCCAATCTGATCCTGGACTGGTGGGCCCTGCGTGAGACTGGTGACGAGGCCTTTGCCGAGGGCGCGCGCCGGCATCTGGATGTGACCTGGCGGGATTTCATTCGAGAGGATGGGTCAACCCTCGAGTTCATCGATTATGATGTTCGGACGGGTCAGGGTCTGCGCCATTACACCTTGCTGGGAGCGCACGACGATAGTTGCTGGTCAAGAGGGCAGGCTTGGGCCATCGCGGGTTATCTGCGTGCCTGGGAGGCGCTGCGCGACGAGCGCTATCTCGCGATCGGGAGGAGACTTCTCGATTATTGGGTCCGGAATTCTGATGCCAATGGCATTCCGCCGTGGGATTTCATGGATCCGGCAAGGAAAACGGATCCGCAATCGGTGCCCGATGATACGTCGGCGGCCGCCGTCGTCGTGGAACAACTCGCGCGCATGGCACTGCTCCGCGACGTTCCTTCGACAGCGTCGGCAACGACGGTGTATCTGAAGCCCATGATCGACGGTCTTCTGGAGCACATGATTCCAGACGATTCCAATCCGCAGAAATCATCCGGTATTCTTTCGGACGGTTGTTTCAATCAACCGAAGCGCTATGCCAATCGCAGCGAACTGATCTGGGGCACGGCATATCTTCTGTTCGCACTCTATTATCTGAAAACGGGTCGGATCATCGAATGATCAACCCGGCTTTCATGGACATACCATCAAGGAGAGGAGCATGACTGGAGTCACGCGTCGGGATTTTCATCGCATCGCCGCCGGGGGGGCCGTGGCTGGTGCCACGACGCTGGCGGCGCCGGCGATCGTTCGCGCACAGTCGAATAAGCTGAAAGTGGGTGTGCTGCTGCCGCGCTCGGGCGCCCTGGCCTTCATCGGGCAGTCATGCCAGCGCGGCGCCGACATCTCGCCGACGCTGCTGCGCGAGATCTACGGCGTCGATGTCGAGCTGATGAATGCCGACACGGAATCGAGCGTTGATGTTGCGCGTTCGCGCGCCGAGAAGCTGATCGATGAGGGTGCGCAGGTGCTGATGGGTCCGTTCGACTCCGGGGCAGCCTCGGCGATCGCACAGGTGGCCGAGCAGCGCAAGATACCCTTCGTCATCAACATCGCCGCCGCGCCGCAGATCACCGAGCAGGGCTACCAGTACACGTTCCGCAACTTCCCGACCTCGGTCGACCTGGTGACCAACGGCCTGGCGTTGATGCGCGACATTTTCCAGGAAACCCGTACGGCGCCGCGCACCTGCGTGTTCATGCACGTCAACGACACCTTCGGCATGTCGATGGCCAAGGGTATCGGCGCGATCCTGCCGAAGCTCGATTTCCTGCCGTTCAAGGTGGTCGAGACCATTTCCTACGACCGCGAGGCGCGCGACCTGTCGGTCGAAGTGGCTAAGGCGAAGGCGAGCAAGGCCGACTTCATCATGCTGGTGAGCCGTCTGAACGACGCGATCCTGCTGGTGCGCGAGCTGGTCAAGCAACGCTGGGCGCCGCAGGGCATCATCAGCCCGGGGTCACCCGGCATGTACGAAGCGCAGTTCTACAAGGCACTGGGCAAGTATTCGGACTATTGCACGACCAACGTCACCTGGTACAACCCGAATGCCGAATTGACCAAGCGGGTCGACGCACAGTTCAGCAAGCAGTTCCCGCAGGAAAAGCTGATGTATCACGGCCTGAACGTCGGCTTCACCTTCGAGGCGATGATGATTGCCGCCGACGCCTTCAAGCGTGCGGGTAGTGCCAATGGCCCGGAACTGGCGAAGGCCATGCGCGACACGAACATCACCGAGCACATGATGATCGGCGGGCCGATCCAGTTCGACGCCAAGGGGCAGAACACGCACATCACGTCGGCGTGCATCCAGAACCGCGACGGTCAGCCGAAGGTTGCGCTGCCGGAAGTGGCGGCCCAGGTCAAGCCGGTCTATCCGATGCCGGGCTGGCGTGAGCGTGGCTGAGTGATCCGGCTGCGGGGCATGGGTGCAGAAAGACTTCATCCATGCCCGCTTCGGTCCGGTCCGGGCGTGCGGGCACGTCACGGGCAGCTGGTGTCGACGCCTGGATTTCCGGTCGACGCACCGCGGCCCGTGCGCTTGCCGCGTGTCCTGTTTCGACGGCCTGCGTTGATTCCCGATCGTTTTCGGCACTTTCCGGCCCGGGCGGTCTTGCGTACCGGCGCGGATTCGTTATGCTGCGCCCCATTCCCTGACCGGCGTTCGTTCCGGCGCCATTCTGGAGCACTGCGTTGCCTGCAGAGGTCATCGCCAATATCGTCATCAGCGGCCTGCTGACCGGCTTGATCTACGGTCTGATGGCGCTCGGGCTGTCGGTGATCTACGGCGTCGTGCGCATCGTCAATTTCGCCCATGGCGAACTGATGGCGGTGGCGATGTACGCAGCGGTCTTTGCTTTCGCATTCACCGGGATCGACCCCCTGTGGATGCTGGTGCCGATCGCGCTGGCTTTCTTCGGTCTCGGCTATGCGATGCAGCGGATCATCATCAATCCGTTCATCGACCGGCCCGAGCACTCGCAGTTCATCCTGCTGCTGGCGATCGCGCTGGTCATCGTCAATCTGCTGCTCGTCTCCTTCGGACCGGATGCACGCAGCGTACAGGTTGAATATGCACTCGACTCCTGGGAAGTCGGGCCGTTGATCATCGACAAGGTACGGGTGATCTGTGCGACTGTTGCGCTGGCCACCTGCGCAATCCTGTTCGCGATCTTCCGCTACACCTCGTTCGGCAAGGCGATCCGCGCCTGTGCCGACAATCTGCTCGGTGCGCAGGTCGTCGGACTGAATGTCAAGCATCTGTACGCACTGACGTTCGGCCTGGGCATTGCCTGCGTCGGCGTTGCCGGCACGCTGCTGTCGATGCTGGTGGATGTCACCCCCGGTCTGGGACCGGCGTACACGCTGCTCGCCTTCGTCATCGTCATCATCGGTGGGCTCGGTTCGATGGTCGGTGCGCTGGCCGGTGGTGTGCTGATCGGCGTGTCGGAATCGGTGGCCGGCCTGTTCATCGTGCCTTCGGCCAAGAGCATGTTTTCGTTCGCCTTGCTGATCCTGGTGCTGGCCTTCCGGCCGCAAGGGCTGTTCCGTGCGCGCTGAACCGGACGTTCCCGACCCTGCACGCCGATGATCGCTCCACCATGAACCGTTCCATCGTCGCATTGCTCATCCTGCTGGCAGGCCTGCTCGCGCTGCCCTTCGCGCTCGACCGCTATCTGCTGTCGGTGATGATCCTCATCCTGTACTTCGCCTACGTCGGCCAGGCATGGAACGTGATGATGGGCTTCTGCGGACAATTGTCGATCGGGCACGCACTCTTCGTCGGTCTCGGCGGCTATACGGCGGCAGCGCTGTTCCAGCATTTTTCGATTGTGCCGTGGGTCGGCATGCTCGTGGCCATCGTCGTGTGCGTCGTGATGGCGTCGATCATCGGCTGGCTGGCGTTTCGTTTCGGGATCGGCGGAACCTATTTCGCCCTGCTGACGATCGCCTTTGCCGAATTCACCCGCATCGGGTTCGAGCATTTCGGCTGGGTTGGCGGCACTGGCGGCTTCTTCCTGCGCGTGACCCAGCAGGAATATGTCGATCTCGTGCACCTGCGCGGTCCGCCGATCCTGTTCTACTACCTCGCGCTGGGGCTGGCGACGGTCGGTTTCCTGCTTTGCTGGTGGATGCTGCGTGGTCGGCTCGGCTTCTATTTCCGTGCCATCCGCGACAATGAGGAAGCCGCGCAGGCAGCGGGTGTGAACGTGTTCCGCTACAAGATGTACGCCGTTCAGATCTCCGCTGCCATGACGGCGCTGGCCGGTGTGTTTTTCGCCTTCTATTACAACAACCTGTTTCCGGAGCAGATTTTCCACATCAGCCGTTCGATCGAGATTCTGCTGGCGCCGATCATCGGCGGCATCGGTACGTTGTTCGGGCCGATCCTGGGGGCGGCGTTGCTGACGGCGATGTCGGAGGGCATCAATCAGGCGCTGTATCTGGCCGGCCACGAGGTGCCGGGCGTCAAGCAGATCATCTACGGGGTCGCGCTGGCAGCCGCCATGATGTTCATGCCCAATGGCATCTGGCCAGTGATCGCGCGCCGTCTCGGCTTCGAGCGCAAGGTGGACGACGGTGTCTGAGCCATCCCGGGCGGTGTCGGTCGCGGCTGTTTCCGTGACAGTCGAGACAGTGTCGGTGCGTCGCCCGGAAGGGGCATCGGAGCCTGCCAGGCCGCTACTCGAGGTCGATGGCGCATCGAAGCACTTCCAGGCATTGCGCGCGGTCGACAACGCGTCGCTCATCGTCGACGAGGGCGAAATCGTTGCCCTGATCGGTCCCAACGGCGCCGGCAAGACAACGCTCTTCAACCTGATTGCGGGCGCACTGGCTCCGACCGCCGGCCGTATCCGTTTTCTCGGTTCGGAGATCGGTGGCTGGCGCCCCGATCAGGTCTGCACCGTCGGCATCGGACGCACTTTCCAGATCGTCAAGCCGTTTGCCGACATGAGCGTGATCGAGAACGTCATGGTCGGCGGCTTTCGCGGCACCACCGATCGTCGCATCGCTGCCCGGCGCGCCGAAGCGGCATTGCGCATGCTCGACATGTGGGATCAGCGCGCTCGGCCGGCATCGGCGCTGACCCTGCCGGACCGCAAGAGGCTGGAGGTGGCTCGTGCCCTGGCGACCGAACCGAAACTGCTGCTGCTCGACGAAGTGATGGCCGGTCTGCGTCCGACCGAAACGGACCAGATGGTCGCCGCGTTTCATCGGCTCAACCGCGAGCACGGCGTGACGATCCTGCTGATCGAGCACGTCATGCGCGCCGTGATGGCACTGGCGCAACGGGTCTATGTCCTGCACCACGGCGTCATCATCTCGTCGGGTACACCGGCGCAGGTGACCTCCGATCCGAAAGTGCTCGAGAGCTATCTCGGCACCGCCGAACTCAGCTGAAGAACGATCCCATGCTGTCGGTACGCGAACTGTCCGTGTTCTATGGCGATGCGCAGGCGCTCGATCGCGTGAGCCTCGAAGTGGCCGCCAACCAGATCGTCGCGCTCGTCGGTGCCAATGGCGCCGGCAAGACCTCTCTGATCCGTGCACTGGCCGGAATCCTGAAACCGCGTTCGGGCTCCATCCGCTTCGAGGGGCGGGAAATCGCCGGACTCGACAGCTACCGGGTTTGTGATCTCGGCATCGGCCAGGTGGCCGAGGGGCGGCAGATCTTTCCGTCGCTGAGCGTGCACGACAACCTCGAGATCGGCGGTCTGCTGCCGCATGCGCGCCGCCATATCAGCGAGGGCATCGAGCGGGTCTTCGCGATGTTTCCGCGCCTGAAGGAACGTTCGGGTCAGGCAGCCGGCACGCTCTCGGGCGGCGAACAGCAGATGCTGGCGATCGCGCGTTGCCTGATGGGGGCGCCGCGCCTGATCATGTTCGATGAGCCGTCGCTCGGCCTGGCGCCGGCGCTGGTGGGCGAGGTGTTCGAGACCATCCGTACCCTGCATGATCAGGGCATGACGATTCTGCTCGTCGAGCAGAACGTCGCCGCGTCGCTCCGGCTCGCCGACCGGGCCTACGTGCTGGAAAATGGCAATATCGTGCTGGAAGGAACCGGCATGGAATTGCTTGATGATCCACGCGTACGCGAGGCCTATCTCGGGCTGTAGTACCGGGTAGCAGTACCGGGTATTGCTACCCGGACCGGTAGCGACACCGGGTCCGACAGGGCGATCCGGCACGGGCAGGGTGATCGGGAGTGCAGCGGCAGGGTTCGTTTTTCCCGTTCGCACCCCGTTTCCGGTCCACGGTCGTACGCAGCGGCAGACACGACGACATGAAGGCAGTGACATCAGTGCGGACGCGACCGCCCGGCCATCGCGCCGTGCAGCCCGTGCACGCGCGGTGCCGGCCGGACTGGCTGGCCATGACGCTGGTCCTGGTCCTCGCTCTCGTGGCTACGGCGGCTGTCGCACAGGTGCAGGGTCCGCAGGAGCCAGACGATCTGCCGGGATGGATGCGCGGTACGCGGTCCGATCACGGGCCGGCGCCGATGTTCGTGGTGCTGCCGGGCACGGCGACGAACGGGCCGGGCGCGGGGTCCGACGCCGTCGTCGAACTGACGCATGAGCACGTCGTCCGGCCGGGAGATTCGCTTGCCTTGCTGGCGGCACGGTACGGCGTGTCGGAGCAGGAGATCGCCCGGCGCAACGGGCTGGCCGACCGCGATATCGCTCGCGCTCCGGCGGCCGTCGACGGCACGCCTGGCGGGCGTGATGCACTGGCCGAACTTGCGATCGGGCAGCGCCTCTCGATCCTCGCGCGGCACGTGGTCCCGGCAGCACTCGAGCGCGGTGTCATCGTCAATATTCCGCAGCGAATGCTGTACCGCTTCGAGGCCGGCCGTCTCGTCGGCGCCTGGCCGGTGGCTGTCGGGCGGCCCGGATGGGAGACACCGGTGACCGAATTCAGGATCATCAACCGCCTGCTGGATCCGGTCTGGTACGTACCCCGTTCGGTGCAGGCGGAAATGCGACGGGAAGGCAGGCCGGTGCAGACGATGGTCGATCCGGGGCCGGACAATCCGCTCGGCGGCTACTGGCTCGGCATCGACCGGCCCGGCTTCGGCCTGCATGCGACCAACGAGGAGGACACCGGCTACCGCTTCGCCTCGCATGGCTGCGTGCGCCTGCATCCCGATGACATGGCCGTGCTCTTTCCGCAGTTGCGCGTCGGCGATCGTGGGCGAATGGTCTATGAGCCGCTGCTGCTCGCACAAGGTGTCGACGGGCGCATCTGGTTCGAGGCCAATCCGGATGTCTACCGCCGTGATCCGGGTTCACTCGACACGGTTCGGGAGATGGTACGACTGAGGTTCATCGACGAACGTGCAATAGACTGGTCGCTGGTCGAGGAAGTGCTGAAGCACCGTCCTGGTATCGCACTCGACATAAGCGCCGGCCCGGGGAATGGCATCGCTTCCGGCGGACGATACGCGCAGGCACGAAAGAACCCGGCACGACGATGAGGCATTCGTGCACACAGCGATTTTCAAGTCATGACGCGTTCGCCATGGACTTGCCATCCGATGTTGTCGGGATTTCTGACACATCGTGAATTGCCGCATCATGAATATTTTACAAGTATATGAATAATATAAAGTATTTTAACTTGGCATGATTGTCGCTTTCCTGTCGAGGTCCATGACTTCAGGGAGAAGGGAATGCGGGGTTTTCTGGGAGCGGCGATTACTGCGGTTTCATTTCTTGGTGCCACGGCTGCAGTCGCAGAACCGGTGTCGCTGGGAACAATCGAGCATCTGTATGGTGCGGATGCGGGGCGCCAGTTGCCGAGCATCATGAGCATCTATCATCCGGGCGGCAATTGCGACGCGGTGAACGGTGCTTCGATCACGGTCAAGGCAACGACAGCATCGAGTTGTAACCGGTTTGGCGACGTCTTCGATTTTTCGGGTATCGATTACGACAGCATCGATCACTTCGCATTGACGCTCACCTTCAGCGGCGCCAAGGATCAGAAGCAATTCGGCCTTATTTCAGAGAGCTGGAGCGTCCGCGCCGGCTACAACTACACGGTTACCGGGGTGGATTTCGGAACGCTCGGTGCCAGTGGTCCGCAGACTTTCACTTTCGGCGGAACGAAAAGCAACTTTGCGAACGTTCTTGACGCCGAGGCGTTCTACCTCTTTTTCGCGACAAGCCAGGGGACGAGCATGAAGTTCGACCTTGCTTCCGCGAAGCTCGAGATTTTCGGAACACCTGTAGTCACGAGCGTTCCGGAACCCGGCTCCCTGGCTCTTCTGAGCCTGTCGATGATCGCCCTCTGGGGGGTGAGGCGCATGCGCATCGGTTCGGCTCGCTGAGACCACCGAGGAAACGAAAGCAGACGGAAAACGGGAGCACCGATCTTCGTGCTCCCGTTTCTTCACGATGTCGAACCTCCACGGCTCCTTGTCTCCGCGAGTCCGCACTTCACCTGAACCAGGTGTCATCCGGTTCAGCATCTACTGCGGCGGCAGGTATTTCCCGGGATTCATGATTCCGAGCGGGTCGAGCGCCTGCTTGACGCGGCGCATCAGCGCCATCTCGACGTCCGACTTGTAACGCGCCGATTCGTCGCGGCGCAGTTGTCCCAGGCCGTGTTCGGCGGAAATCGATCCGTCGAACGCCACCACGGCGTCGTGCGTGACGCGATTGATCGCCGGCTGCATTGCGAGAAACTCGTCTTCGTGCCCGGGCCCGGCGCGGTCGGCCGATGGCGAGACGTTGTAGTGCAGGTTGCCGTCGCCCAGATGACCGAAGACGACCATGCGAATGCCGGGGAACTGCCGTTGCAGCTCGGCGTTCGTCCGTTCGACGAAGTCGCCGATGGACGAGATCGGCACCGAAATGTCGTGCTTGATGTTCTTGCCGGCGAGCGCCTGTGCTTCGGAGATCAGTTCGCGCAGCGCCCATAGCGCGCGACTCTGCGCACCCGAAGTCGCTACAACGGCGTCGGAAACAATCCCGCTGTCGATTGCGCGCTCCATCAGCGCCTCGAACTGTGCGCTCGCGTGCGCTTCACTCTCGCTGTCGGAAGTTTCGAGCAGTACGTAGTAGGGCGACGCTTCGGTGAACGGGCGCCGATGGTCGGGAAAGTGTTCGGTGACGAGTTCGAGGCACAGCTTCGAGATCAGCTCGAAGGCGGTGAGTGTCGAGCCGAGCATCGACTGCGCGAGTTCGAGCAGGCGCAGTGCGGTGTGCGGATCGGATACCGCCGCCATTGCGGTGATCTGCGCGGCCGGCCGCGGATAGAGTTTCAGCGTGGCGGCGGTAATCACACCGAGCGTGCCCTCGGCGCCGATGAAGAGATCGCGCAGGTCGTAACCCGTGTTGTCCTTGCGCAGCCCGCGCAGTCCGTTCCAGATCCCGCCTTCGGCGGTGACGACTTCGACGCCCAGGCACAATTCGCGTGCGTTGCCGTAGCGCAGCACGGCAGCGCCGCCGGCGTTGGTCGACAGATTGCCCCCGATGGTGCAGGTGCCTTCCGAGGGCAGGCTCAGTGGAAAGAGCCGTCCCGCCGCCTCCGCCGCCTCGTGCACCTGCGCGAGCGTGCAGCCGGCCTCGACGGTGATCGAGTTGTTGATCGTGTCGATACTGCGGACCTTTGCCAGCCGTGCGAGCGACAGCACGATCGAACGTCCCGAGTCGTCAGGCGTGGCGCCGCCCGAAAGGCCGGTGTTGCCGCCCTGCGGTACGACCGCGACGCGTCGGCTGGCGCACCAGCGCACGATCGCGGCAACGCCTGCAACGGAATCGGGCTGCGCGACGGCCAGGGTCCGACCGAAGTAGCGTCGACGCCAGTCGATCGTGAAAGGCTCGAGATCGCCGGCGTCGGTGATCAGCCGGCCGGTGAAGGCCGCGCGTAGCGCTTCGAGGTCGATCGTCCGTGGATCCGCCGCCTCTTTCCGGTTCGTGTCCATGTCAGCTGGTCCGCCGTGCGGGGCGCCCGTTGTCACTTCAGCGCAGCCCCGGCATCAGGCCCTTCATGCCGCGCATCATTTTTGCCAGCCCACCCTTCTGCATTTTCTTCATCATCGACTGCATCTGATCGAATTGCCCGAGCAGGCGGTTGACCTCCTGCACCGAACTGCCCGAACCGGCGGCGATGCGTCGCTTGCGGCTGGCCTTGATCAGATCGGGTTTGGCGCGTTCGGCCTTCGTCATCGACTGGATGATCGCCTGCATGCGCTTCATCTGCTTTTCCGCCTGCGTCATGTCGGTGCCGGCGGCGGCCTGCTGGAACTGCGCCGGCAGCTTGTCGAGCATCGAGGCCAGCCCGCCCATCCGGTTCATCTGGCCCAGCTGCGCGGCGAAGTCATCGAGGTCGAAGCGCCGCCCCGCCTTGAGCTTGTCCGCCAGCGCTTTCGCGGTTTTCTGGTCGACGTTCTTCTGCGCTTCCTCGACGAGCGAGACGATGTCGCCCATGCCGAGGATCCGGTTGGCCATCCGCTCCGGATGGAAACCTTCGAGTCCGTCGAGCTTCTCGCCAATGCCGACGAACTTGATCGGTGCGCCGGTGACCGCCTTCACCGACAGCGCGGCGCCGCCGCGCGAGTCGCCGTCGAGTTTGGTCAGCACGACGCCGGTCAGCGGCAGCGCCTCGCCGAAGGCGCGCGCGGTGTTGACCGCATCCTGGCCCTGCATCGCGTCGACGACGAACAGCGTCTCGGCCGGAGTGAGCAGCGCGTGCAGCGCCGAGATCTCGCTCATCATCTGCTCGTCGATGGCCAGGCGGCCGGCGGTGTCGACGAGCAGAACGTCGAAATAGTGCGTGCGTGCCCACTGGCGCGCTGCCGCGGCGATGTCCGCGGGTTTCTGTTCGGGCGTCGAGGCGAAGAACTCGGCGCCGGCCTGGGCGGTGACGGTGCGCAGCTGTTCGATGGCGGCCGGGCGGTAGACGTCGCACGAGACCGTCAGTACCTTCTTCTTGCCGTTCTCGCGCAGCCAGCGGGCCAGCTTGCCGACGGTCGTCGTCTTGCCGGCGCCCTGCAGGCCGGCCATCAGGATGATCGCCGGCGGCTGCACGGCCAGATTCAGCCCCGCCGTGTCGCCGCCCATCAGTTGCGTCAGTTCGCGATGGACGACGCCGACGAGCGCCTGTCCCGGCGACAGGCTGCCGATGACCTCCTGGCCGAGCGCGTGCTCGCGCACGCGCGCGATAAAATCGCGCACGACCGGCAGCGCAACGTCGGCTTCGAGCAGCGCGATGCGGATTTCGCGCAGCATTTCCTGCGTGTTGGCTTCGGTCAGACGGGCTTCGCCACGCATCGTCTTGACGACGCGCGACAGCCGCTGGGACAGATTTTCGAGCATGGGGCTGGAGTACACTGGATCGATGCCGATTCTACCGGTTATCGTCGACTTCGCCGCCGCCCTGGCCTATCTGCTGGCCTGGCGCGTGCCGCAACGCTGGAGCGCGGGCGCGATGCTCGTCGGTCTCGTGCTGCACGGCTTCGGGCTGGTCGAGGCGATCGTCGGCGATCACGGCTGGCATTTCGGCTTCGCGCCGATTCTCTCGGCCACCCTGTGGATCGGCGTCGCCGTCCTGTGGTTCGAGAATCTGTCGGCGCGCGTGCAGGCCCTGCGCGCGATCGTGCTGCCGGCGGCGGCGCTCGCCGTCCTGTTGCCCCTGCTGTTTCCAGGCATCGATCTCGGTGCACAGGCTACGCGCCCGTTGTTCCTGCCGCACCTGCTGATCGGCACCCTGGCTTACGGCGTTCTTTCGCTGGCAGTCCTGCATGCGGTTCTGATGGCACTGGCCGAGCGCGCCCTGCACGAAGCCGGCGACGCACAGGCGGGCGCATTGCCGCTGGCCCGGTTTCTCGAAGAGCTGCCGCCGCTGCTCGTGCTCGAGCGCATCCTCTTTCGCTTCATCGGTGTCGGTTTTGCCCTGCTCACGCTGACCGCTTTCAGCGGCATCCTGTTTTCGGAAGAGATCTTCGGCGAGCCGATGCGCCTGGACCACAAGAACGTGTTCACGCTGTTTGCGTGGGCCGTCTTCGGTATCCTTCTGCTCGGGCGCCGTCTGCGCGGCTGGCGTGGTCGTACCGCATTGCGGCTGACCTTCGGCGGCTTTGCGCTCCTGTTGCTGGCCTATGTCGGCAGCCGGTTCGTCCTGGAAGTCATTCTGAAGCGTTACTGATGGGCAAACTGTTGAGCTGGGTCGTGCTGCTGATGCTGGCATGGCTCGTGCTCCGTCTGCTGGCGATCAGCCAGCGGCGTCGTGAACGCGGCCAGCATCACGAGGCTGCGACCGGCGACCGGGCGCCGACGAGGGCCGCACCGGCAGCGAAACACGGGGAGAGGATTCTTCCCTGCGCGCATTGCGGTCTGTTCGTGCCGGCTTCGGATGCCGTGCGCGATGGTGATGCCGTTTACTGCAGCGTGGCGCACCGGGCGGCGGCGCGTGCAGGCAGACCGCCCGCTTCGGAGGCGGCCGGGCGGCCCGGGCGCGGCGGGCCGTGAGGATCGCGCTTTCGCACTGGCGCGCGCTGCGCTGGCTGGCGGTCAGCCGGGTCGTGATCGCGCTGGTGCTGTTTGCCCTGTTTCCGCTGCATGACACGAGGACCCTGAGCGGCGGCGTCAGCGATCTGACGCTGTACGGAGCAACGGCACAAGCCTACCTGATCCTGGCGGTTCTCTTCCTGTCGGTGCAGGGCTGGCTGCGGCGGTTCTTCGACGCACTGCTCATCACTCAATCCCTGACCGACATCGCCGCGCTGGCCCTGATGATGCACGCCGCAGGGGGGCTGCAAAGCGGCCTGGTGGTCCTGCTGGTCGTCGCGCTGGCCGGTTCGGCCATTGTGGCGACGCGGCGAATGGCTGCCTTTTTCGCCGCGCTGGCGACCCTGTCCGTGCTGGTGGTCGCGGGCGTTCCGGTGCTGGCCGGAAACGCCCACGGCGCGGAATCCCTGCTGCTGGCCGGATGGGCCGGCATCGGCTTCTTCGCGACGGCGATGACCGTGAACTGGCTGGCCACGAGACTGCATGCACAGGAGCGCATCGCACAACTGCGCGCGGACGATCTGCGGCGCCAGTTGGCCGTCACCTCGCGGGTGGTCGCCGAACTTGCCCAGGGGGTGCTGATTGTCGATGCGGACGGAGTCGTGCGCACGATGAACGGGGCGGCGCAGGCATTCTTTGCCGGGTTCGTGCCGCCGTTCGCCCTGGGGATGGAGGCACCGTCCTCGGGGTCGAATGACAATCCCGATGCGCCGACGCCGGACCGGCATCGGCTGCGCGAAGCCCGGGCCGGATCGATTGCGCAGCACAGTCCGGCCCCGGCGAGCGGCATGGCGGCGTGGTCGATTCTGGCCGAGGCATATCGGCAATGGCGTTGTGCGGGAGCCGAACCGGAGGCGGTCCGGATCCTGAAACTGCCGGCTGTCGACGGGTTGGCGACGAATATGCAGGTGCGCTTCCTCGGCTCGGCGGACGCGGGCGAAGATACGGTCATCATGCTCGAAGACCAGCGCCTCGTGGAAGAACGGGCGCAACAACTCAAACTGGCCTCGATGGGGCGCTTCTCGGCCTCGATTGCTCACGAGATCCGCAATCCGCTGAGCGCGATCCGGCACGCCAACGGCCTGCTCGCCGAGGGTCTGGCCGTGCACACCGGCGCCTCGCTCGATCCATGGCCGGCGCCGGAAGATGCGTCGGCCCCGGCAGCCAGCGATCCGCTGGCCCGCCTCGTTCGGATCATCGAGACGAACACCGTGCGGATCGATCGCATCGTCGAGGACGTCCTCTCGGTGGCGCGGCGTCAGCGCCCGGATGCCGAACGGATCGACGCGGCGGCGTTTCTCGGACATCTGCTCGACGAATTCGCGACCACCGCCGGCATCGGACGCAGCCGCGTCGAACTGCGGCTGGACAGTGCACGTCCGATCCGTTTCGATGCCGGTCATCTGCGCCAGGTGCTGCTCAACCTGCTGACCAATGCGGTGCGTCATGCCACGCGGGATGACGGCGCCGTGCGGATCGACTGGCGCGACCGTGAAGGCGGACGAGCCGAGTTGCGCGTGGCGGACGACGGTCCCGGACTGGACGCCGACATGCTCGCGCACGTCTTCGAGCCGTTTTATACCGCGGATGCGCGCGGCACCGGTCTGGGCCTGTATCTGGCGCGCGAGCTGTGCAACGCGAACCGTGCGACGATCCGTTACGAGATGGCACCCGCCGCGCAGCGTTGGCGCAGCGCGTTCATCATCGAACCCCGAAACGAATGAAACCGAACTCCGTGAAGGAACACCCGTCCTCTGGCCAGGCCACCGCCAGCCGCGCCGCGCACCGGCGCGTCCTGGTGGTCGATGACGAAGCCGATCTGCGCGAACTGCTCGAACTCACGCTGGTCGGCATGGGGCTCGACGTCGATTGTGTCGGCACGATTGCCGAGGCGCACGAGACGTTGTCGCAGCGTACGCCTGCTTTGTGCCTGACCGATATGCGCCTGCCGGACGGCGAGGGACTCGAACTCGTCGAGATGATGGGTCGCGAGTATCCGCAAGTGCCGGTGGCCGTCATTACCGCCTACGGCAGTGCCGAGAATGCCGTGGCGGCACTCAAGGCCGGTGCGTTCGATTATCTGGCCAAGCCCGTGGCACTGGATGCCTTGCGCAGTCTCGTGCGCTCGGCGCTGGTGCTGCCCGGTACCGACGGTTCGTCACCCGCGGCAGTCCCGGGCATCGATGCCGGCTATGCCGAGCGACGCCTGCCGGGGGATTCGGCCGTCATGCGCGATGTGCGCGCGCAGATCGGCCGGCTGGCGCGCAGCATGGCGCCGGTGGCCATCGGCGGTGAATCGGGCACCGGCAAGGAACTGGCCGCGCGCCTGATTCACGAGGCGAGTGCGCGCGCCGCGCAGGCCTTTGTCGCCGTCAACTGCGGTGCCATCCCGGAGTCCCTGATGGAGGCCGAGTTCTTCGGCTATCGCAAGGGTGCGTTCACCGGCGCCGAGCACGATCGCGACGGCTTCTTCCAGGCGGCTCATGGCGGCACACTGTTTCTCGATGAGGTGGCCGATCTGCCGCTGTCGATGCAGGTGAAGCTGCTGCGCGTCATCCAGGAAAAGCGGGTGCGCAAACTGGGCGGCACCAGCGAGGAACCAGTCGACGTGCGCATCGTCTGTGCCACGCACCAGGATCTGGCGCACTGTGTCGCCACCGGACGCTTCCGCCAGGACCTGTACTACCGTCTCAACGTCATCGAACTGCACATGCCGGCGCTGCGTGATCGCCTCGAGGACGTTCCGATTCTGGCGCGGTCGATCCTCGCTCGCCTGACCGGCGGCGATGATGCCGCATCCGGACCCCGCCTGGCGCCGGTCGCCCTGCGCTATCTGCAGAGCTACCACTATCCCGGCAACGTGCGTGAACTGGAAAACGTGCTCGAACGCGGGCTGGCGTTCTGTGATCATGAAGTCATCAATGTCGAGGACCTGGGTCTGCGGCCGGTCGTCTCCGACGACAGCGAGAACGAACGCAACGACGCGGGCAACGGACGCGGCATGGACGCGGCCGGTGCGGCGGCCAGCGAGCGCAAGCCGATGCGCATGTCGGCGGACGGGATTCCCGAATCGCTGCCGGATTACCTCGAGCACATCGAACGCGAGGCCATCCAGCGTGCACTGGAGAAGACGCGCCAGAACCGGACCGCTGCCGCCCGTCTGCTTGGCATCACCTTTCGCGCCCTTCGCCATCGGATGCAGCGCCTGGGCTTGAACTGAGAACGGGAACGCGCGAAGCCATCGTCCACGAGTATCCCGTCCCCGTCCTTTGTGAGTTTGCGCGTTCGATGACTTCGCATGTTCTGATGCCACGTAACCCGTGGAATGATGACGGGACGGGCTGGCTGCAGCGGGCGCGTCGCTGCCGTTCGCCCAATTTCGATGCGCGTCCGGGGGGTGTCACCGTCGACTTGCTGGTGATCCATTTCATCAGCCTGCCGGCCGGCCGCTTCAGCGGCGACGCGATCGAGCATCTGTTCACCAATCGCCTCGATGTCGATACGCATCCCTCCTTCGGCATGCTGCGCGGGCTGCGTGTCTCGGCGCATTTCCTCGTGCGCAGGCGCGGCGAGCTGCTGCAGTTCGTCGATGTCGATGCGCGCGCCTGGCATGCCGGTCCGTCGCGGTTTCTCGGTCGCGAGCGCTGCAATGATTTCTCGATCGGCATCGAACTGGAAGGCGACGAGCAGCACGACTTCACCGCGGCGCAGTATCGCCGCCTCGGCTTCCTCATCGGCGTCTTGCGTCAACGTCATCCGTTGCGCTGGATGGCCGGTCACAGCGATATCGCGCCCGGACGGAAGACGGATCCCGGGCCCTGTTTCGACTGGACGCGTGTGCACGCGATGCCGCAGGCGAGGGACCTGTTGCGTCCGTTCGGCGACAGTCCTGCACGGCACGACTGACGTCGATATGTTGTTCCGGTACCGACGGAAGCGCGCCGATGCTGCCCGAAACCGCATGTTTCATTGCATGGGCTGTGCAAGGGCCGTACCATTTCGCGTAGCCTTGACAAGACCCGGCCGGGCAGGTGTGCGGCGGATCCCTGTCATCGCACCATTCCCGGAAGGAGATCCTCATGGCAACCACAAAAGCCGCGAAGAAGCCGGCTGCTGAGAAGACCGCACCGAAGAAGGGTGCTGCCGCGAAAAGCGCGACTGCGGGCAGCAAGGGAGCGGGCCGGACGGTGACGAAGTCATCGGCGCCGGCGAAGAAGGCGGCTCCACGCAAGTCTTCGTCCACAGCATCGCCGGTCAGGGGCAATGCAGCTTCGAAGACGGCTGCATCGAAAGTCGCGGTGAAGAAGAGCGCCACGAAGAAGAGCACCACGAAAACGGGCGTCGCGAAGAAGGCTGTCGCGAAGAAGGCTGTCGTGAAAAAGACTGCTGCCGGAAAGACAGCCGTGACGAAGACGCCTGCTGCCAGGGCGACGACGAAGGCAGCGGCCGGGAAGACTGCCGTGAAGAAGGCGACAACGAAGACGACAGCAGCGAAGGCAGCAACGAAGAAGTCGACCGGAAAGACGGTCGCGGCAAAGAAGGCGGTCGCCAGGAAAGCCGCCGTGAAGGGAACGGCGACAAAGAGCGTGGCAGTGAAAAAGGCGACGGTCGCGAAGAAGACGACGACGGCGAAAAAGACTGCCGTGAAAAAGGTGGCGGTGACACCGGCGACGAAGACCGCTGTCGGCAAGGCGGCAGTGAAGAAGATGCCGACGAAGAATGCTGCGGCCGGGAAACCGGTGGCAAAGAAAGCCGCAGCGAAGAAAAAAGTATCGACACCGTCCGTCCAGCCGCTGGATCAGGCGGCGGCCTGGCCGTTTCCGACACGCAATCGTCCCTGACGCATCCGGCGGCGGGTGCCGCCGGACCGCGCGCGTGCCGGAGGGGATGATCCGGTCTGGCGACACGGTTTTCGCCTGTGCGAGAATGGCGTCCGCTAACGGATGGGTCCATGTCTCACGCTTTCTGGCTTTTACTCGAAACGCTCGGCAGTCTTCTGGCGACTGCCTGCGTCCTGCGCGCCTACATGAACTGGCTCGGCCTGGGTGCGCGCGACCCGCTCGGTCAGTTCATCATCGCCGTCACCGACTGGATCGTCCGGCCGCTGCGCGCCGTGCTGCCGTCACCGCGCCGGAACGTGCGCAGCGCGGACTGGCCCAGCCTGCTGGCCGCTCTGTTGCTGGCCGTCGTGCTGGCGGTGCTGTTCGTCGTGCTGATGGGCGCGGTTCGTGCGCCCGCTTTCGGCGTCGTCGTCCTGCTGGCGGTGTTCTGGCTCGTCAAATGGTCGCTGTGGTTGCTGACGGCGCTGGTCCTGCTGCTGGCGATCCTGTCCTGGGTGAATCCGCACGCGCCGATCGCGCCGACGATCGATACATTGACGCGACCCTTCCTGGCGCCGGTCCGGCGCATCGTGCCGCTGATCGGTGGCGTCGATCTTTCGCCGCTGGTATTGATCCTGCTCGCCCAATTGGCCCTGACGGTATTGCAGTCGGTCATGCCGGCGGTTTTTGCTGCCGTTTCCTGAGGCGCGCGCGATCCGGGGTAACGGCCTGTCCGCTGCGGATCCGATGAGTCGGCCGGTCTGGCTGGAAGGCGCACCCGGCGATTGGCGACTGCGCATTGCCGCACAACCCGGAGCCGCGCGTACCCAGGTTGGCGGTGAATTCGACGGCTGTCTGAGGTTGCGCATCGCCGCGCCACCGGTTGACGGGCGCGCCAACACCGAGATCATCCGATTTCTGGCCGAACGACTGCAGGTGCCGCGACGTGCGATCCGGCTGCTCTCCGGTGCCGGCTCGCGGCGCAAGCGCTTTGCAGTGGAAGCCGCGCTCGACGCGGCTGCCCTGCGACAGGCACTCGATCCGGATTACCAGGGCTGACGCCCGTAAGCCTTTTCGTAGCGGCGCGCGACGTCGTCGCGATCGATCGGGTGGTTCTGGCCGCCGCGATGCTCGATCTTGATGGCGCCCAGGATGCTGCCAAGGCGCGCGGCGTCGGGCCAGTTCCAGCCCAGCGTGCGCGCGTGCAGCAGACCGCCGCGATAGGCGTCACCGCAGCCGGTGGGGTCGACCGCGCATGCGGTCGCGGCGGCTTCGATCTCCGTGCACCGGTCGCCTTCGTAGACGCGCGAGCCCTCGGCGCCGCGGGTGACGATCAGCGCCTCGACACGCTGCGCAATCTCCCTTTCGCTCCAGCCGGTGCGTCGGGTGAGCAGCGAGGATTCGTAATCGTTGACCGCGATGGCGCTTGCGCGCGTGATGAAGTCGCGCAGCGTCTCGCCGTCGAACATCGGCAGCCCCTGGCCGGGATCGAAAATGAAAGGGATCCCGTATTCGTCGAGTTCGCGTGCGTGCTGCAGCATGGCATCGCGACCGTTCGGGGCGACGATGCCGATGTCGGACGTCCGGTCCGGCGCCCGTGCATCCCTCACCGAGACGCGATGTGCGCGGGACATCGCGCCCGGATGGAACGCCGTGATCTGGTTGTCGGACAGATCGGTGGTGATGAACGCCTGGGCCGTGTATTCGTCGTCGAGTCGTCGGATCGTTGCCGTGTCGATGCCGAGTTCGTCGAGATGGGCGAGATAGTCGTCGCCATCGCGCCCTACGGTGGCCAGCATCACCGGTTCGCCGCCGAGCGCGCGCAACGTGTAGGCGATATTGCCCGCGCAGCCGCCGAAATTGCGTTCCAGCCTGGGCGCCAGGAAGGCGACATTGAGCAGGTGGACGCGATCGGGAAGGATGTGATCCTTGAAGTGACCTTCGAACACCATGATCGTGTCGTAGGCGATGGAACCACTGATGAGGACGCGTCGGGGCATGAGAGAGTACAGAGGTGTGGGTACAGAGGTCCTGGAGTCAGGACAGGGGGCCGCAACCGGAAGACCCGGCCGGGCGGGAACGTATGAGAACGTGTGAAGCAATCATCCACACCCGTTCTGCCCGCCGGGAAGCGCCCGCTATGTTGGCAAATGAGTGTTGCAAATGCTCGCCATATGAACCCATATGGCTGCGCTTTGCGCCTCGCCCGGGCGCTTGCTGACGAGCCTCCCGGGCGCGGCCGATTACCTCACACGTTCTGAGGCCATTGGTCGTGCCCGAAAGGCAGGCCGGAAAGGGGGTGGATGAAGGCTTCACGCGGCCTTATCGATGATAGTAGAGACGGACCCGGTAATCGTACCCGGACAGTTTCACTTCGTGCGCGCGCATGGCGAGATGCAGCGGCCACTCGGTCTGCGCCGGAATTGCGGCCGGCACGAGTGTGTCGGCAGCGGACTGGTCGGCGAGATAATCGGCCGGTTCCAGCGAACGGCTGCGCGCGGGACCGCCCGCCGGGTCGATCAGCGTCAATTGCATCGTCGGCCAGCGCACCGGGTGACTGGCCCGGTTGCGCAACAGGGCACGCATCTCCAGCAGGTCGGGCACGGAGGAGGTATGCAGTTCGAACGACTCGATCGTCAATGCGTCGAGTCGTTCCGGTGCGCCGACTTCGATGCCGAACGGTGCCAGTACGGTCTTCAGAAGCGAAGCGGCCATCGGCACCTGAACGGCGATCCAGGCGCGCTGCGCAACGATCCATTGTCCGGCGAGTATTGCCGCCAGCACCATGGCCGCCAGCCCTGCATAGAGGCTCTGGCGGTCGGCAAAGCCGCGCGCGCGCCGGGTCGAAAAATAATCGATCGCCGAATCCTGGTCGAGAGCGGCGGTATCGATGGGTGACGTCAGGGCAGCCTCGGTATCGAACGCCGGATCATTGGCGGTTCCATCTGTCGAAACCGTGTCCACCGGGCTTTCCCCGTCCCGAAGATCATCCGCTGCGAATTCTTCGGGGTGGAAGGCGGCGCGCAGATCTTCTTTCAGGATGACTTCGTCGGGAAACCCGGTCGGCGGTCGATCTTCGTGCGCCACAGCGATGCTCCCGGGCTCGATCTCTCCGGGTTCGGCTTCCGCAACGGCCTCCGTTTCCGCTTCTTCGCCTTCGCCTTCGCCTTCGCCTTCGCCTGCTTCCGCTTCCGCTTCCGGCTCGACGCGCGACTCGTCGGGCAGCGGATCGATCGTCGTGCGGACGATGCTTCTGTCCCGCGACGGCGATACCGGTTCGCCGGAACGGCGCAACTGCGCATCATCGACGTGGCGCAGGTGATCGAACCCGGAAAAGGTCTGGCCGCAGCGGCCGCAACGGACCAGGCCGCGATGCAGCTTCAGCTGGTCGGCAACGACCCGGAAACTGGTCCGGCAATGCGGACAGGTGCTGACGAGCGCCATCAGGTCACGGATTCGGCGATGGCGGAAGATCCGCTCGAGTGGTGTTCGATGCGTGGTTCACCGCTGCATCGGGCAGCGTGTCCGGCCTGGCTCTTCGCCGCCGCGCACGCTCGTTGCCGCATCATCGGTGACGTTTCCCGGCCAGGCAAGTCCAGCCGTCGAGCGTTCGCCAGCTGGACAACCCGGTGTGAGGGTACTGCCGGGCGATTTCGCCGGCCTGCCGATCGAGCAGGCCGGCGAGCACCAGACTGCCACCGGGAACGACCAGGCTTTCAAGCAGCGGTGCCAGCACGCGCAGGGGGTTGGCCAGGATGTTGGCAACGACCACATCGGCCCGGACCGGCGCCGCCTTCTCGCCCGATTGCAGTTCAATCGCCGCATGGTTGGCCTCGGCATTGCGAGCGGCCGCGGCCAGCGCCTGCGGATCGATGTCGATCGCAGTGACCGGTGCTGCGCCCAGGCGCGCCGCGGCAATCGCCAGGATGCCCGAGCCGCAGCCATAGTCGATCAGCGAAGTGCCGCCGGCAATGTGCTCATCGAGCCATTCGAGACAAAGCCGCGTCGTCGGATGGCTGCCGGTACCGAAGGCCAGGCCCGGATCGAGCACGATCGCCTGGCGTCCGTCGGGTACTTCCGCCGGCCCGGCGTGCCAGGACGGGGTGATCCACAGTCGGCGGCCAACCGCGAAGGGCGTGAATTCGCGCTGGACGGCCTGCACCCAGTCTTCGTCCGCCAGCGTGTCGCATTCGATGTCCGACGGCGGTGCGGCATTCGGCAGCCTGGCACGGACTGCCTCGAGAATCCGTTCGCCGCCGGCCGCTCCGCCAGTCTCGTCATCGGCAAAGAGCACGGTCAGCCGCGTGCGTGGCCACGCCGGTGGCGCCGGCGGTTCTCCCGGTTCACCGAACAGCGCGCATTCCGCTTCGGAATCGGCATCGGCATCGCTGGCGTCGACGGATACGGCACCAGCGGCCAGCAGTGCGTCACTCCAGGATTCGGCGCCTTCGCCGGCAATGACGAAACGGATCCGGATCCACATGGGGCACGTGCGATCAGCTGCGCCGCAGGGCGAGCTTGTTTTCGAGGTAGTGGATCGGTGTTCCGCCCTGTACGAAATGGGCGTCGGCGAGCAATTCCCGATGCAGCGGCAGGTTGGTCTGGATGCCGTCCACGGCCATTTCCGACAGCGCGATGCGCATCCGGCGGATGGCCTGGTCGCGGGTGTCACCCCATGAGATCACCTTGCCGATCATCGAATCGTAGTGCGGCGGAACGAAATAATTGGTGTACGCGTGCGAGTCGACGCGGATGCCGGGGCCACCCGGCGGATGCCATGCCGTGATGCGTCCGGGCGAGGGCGTGAAGCGGAACGGATCCTCGGCGTTGATCCGGCATTCGATTGCATGACCATGCATGCGGATGTCCCGCTGCCGGAAGCGCAGCCGTTCGCCGCTGGCGATGCGGATCTGCTCCTGGACGATGTCGATGCCGGTGATCAGTTCGGTCACCGGGTGCTCGACCTGGATCCTCGTGTTCATTTCGATGAAGTGGAATTCCCCGTTCTCGTAGAGGAATTCGAAGGTGCCGGCACCGCGGTAGCCGATTTTCCGGCTGGCGTCGGCGCACCGCTGTGCAATGCGGTCGACGAGGCGGCGCGGGATGCCCGGCGCGGGTGCCTCCTCGATGATCTTCTGATGACGCCGCTGCATCGAACAATCGCGATCACCCAGATGCACGGCGTTGCGGTGTTCGTCGGCGAGGACCTGGATCTCGATGTGGCGCGGGTTCTCGAGGAATTTTTCGAGATAGACGTTCGGGTTGCCGAAGGCTGCCTGCGCTTCGTTGCGGGTCATCGCCGCCGCCGCCAGCAGCGCCGCCTCGGTGTGCACGACGCGCATGCCGCGTCCGCCGCCGCCGCCGGCCGCCTTGATGATGACCGGGTAGCCGACGGCGCGCGCGATGCGCAGCATCTCTTTCGGATCTTCCGGCAGTGCGCCTTCGGAGCCGGGGACGATCGGCACGCCGGCCTTTTTCATCGCCTCCTTGGCCGACACCTTGTCGCCCATCATGCGGATCGATTCGGGGCGCGGGCCGATAAAGACGAAGCCGCTCTTCTCGACGCGTTCGGCGAAGTCGGCGTTCTCGGACAGAAAGCCGTACCCCGGATGAATCGCTTCGGCGTCGGTGACTTCGGCGGCACTGATGATGGCCGGGACGTTGAGGTAGCTGTCACGTGCCGGCGCCGGCCCGATGCAGACCGATTCATCGGCCAGCTTGACGTATTTCGCCTCGGTGTCGGCCTGCGAGTGCACGACGACCGTCTTGATGCCCAGTTCCCGGCACGCGCGCTGGATGCGCAGTGCAATCTCGCCGCGGTTGGCGATCAACAGCTTTTCGAACATCCAGTGTTCACTCGATCACGTACAGGGGTTGATCGAATTCCACCGGCGAGCCGTTTTCCACGAGGACGGCCTTGATCGTGCCGCCCTTGTCGGCCTCGATTTCATTCATCAGCTTCATGGCTTCGATGATGCACAGGGTGTCACCTTCACTGACCTTGCTGCCGACCGAGACGAAGGGTTCGGCGCCGGGCTGCGCCGACCGGTAGAAGGTGCCGACCATCGGCGAGCGCACGATGTGCCCGGCGGGCGGTTCGGGAGCGGCCGGTGCGGAGCCGGCGATGGTCGATGGCACCGTCATCTCGGGAGCCGGTGCCGCCGCGCCGGCTGCCGGCATTGCCGCCGCGGCTGCGGGTGGCGCGGTCATCACGATCGGCGGCACGCTCTTGACGATGCGCACCTTGCCATCGCCCTCAGTGATTTCCAGCTCCGAGATCGCTGATTCCGAGACCAGATCGATCAGGGTTTTCAGTTTTCGCAAATCCATGTTGATTCAGCCTCCGCGGGCAGGCGGTGGAGCGCCGTCGGCAGATCCTGCCGATGCGTCTTCCTGCCCCTTGCCGGCAATTTTTTCCAGTGCCGCCTGCATGGCGAGTCGATAACCGATCGGCCCGAGCCCCGAAATGACACCGGCCGCAAGATCGGAAAAGAAGGAATGCTGCCGGAATGCTTCCCGGCCGTGAATATTCGACAGATGCACTTCGATGAAGGGCACGGCAACGGCCGCCAGCGCATCCCGCAAGGCGACACTGGTATGCGTGAAGGCGGCAGGATTGAAGACGATGAATGCTACCTGACGTCGTGATGCCTGCTGTACGCGGTCGACCAGCGCTCCTTCATGATTCGACTGGAAGCTTTCGAAACGATGGCCGTGCGCCGTGCACAGCCGTTCCAGTTCCGCATTGATGGCATCCAGCCCGGTCGATCCGTAGATCTGGGGTTCGCGCGTGCCGAGCAGGTTCAGATTGGGTCCGTGCAGGGCCCAGAGCAGTTTCGATGATGTGTTCAAGCGCTTGACTGGCGGTGGCAGGCCGCATTTTCCTGAAAATTGGACGCCTTTATACGCTTGTTGAGCGATGAACGCCAGCAGAACCGCATAATCCCGGGTCCGGCCAGACCACCGGCCGACGCTCAGAGCGTGGCGGCGATTGCGGCGCGCAGCTCGGTATTGTCGAAGCGCCCGAGGATCCGGTGCCGGATGCGACCGTCACGATCGACGACGGCCGTGAACGGCAGCGAGCCCGATGTGTTGCCGAAGTGACGGGTGAGTTCGCTTCCACTCGCGCCGGCGATCAGCAGCGGATAGCTCATCGGCCTTTTCTCGGCAAATTGGCGGATGTTGTCG